>VFQS010000022.1_pt1 | contig 275499 bp, 250 predicted proteins | sample 3512361 | NCBI WGS metagenome assembly VFQS01 (sample SAMN10412375, study PRJNA504923) | tailings metagenome | isolation source: Relicate 1 Philex TSF3 active mining | place: Philippines
CGAATCAAATGGTAAGAGGGGTTGTAACATTACCTCACGGAACTGGTAAAGATGTTAGAGTATTAGCTCTTGTTACTCCAGATAAAGAAGCTGAAGCTAAAGCTGCTGGTGCAGATCACGTAGGTTTAGATGATTATCTTCAAAAAATCAAAGATGGTTGGACAGATGTTGATGTTATCATCACTATGCCAGCTGTTATGGGTAAACTAGGTCCATTAGGACGTGTTTTAGGACCAAGAGGCTTAATGCCTAATCCAAAAACAGGTACTGTAACTATGGATGTAGCGAAAGCTGTGCAAGAAGTGAAAGCTGGTAAAATTGACTTCAAAGTTGATAAAACTGGTATTGTTCATGCAGGAATAGGTAGAGTATCTTTTGATGCGGATAAAATCTATGACAATGCACACGAAATTGTTCAAACATTAATCAAATTAAAACCAACTGCAGCTAAAGGTACTTATATTAAGTCTATTCATATATCAAGTACTCAAAGTCCTGCTATTGCTTTAGATCCTAAAGCGGTATAATTGGTAGTTAAAAATTTTTAGTATGACTAGAGAAGAAAAATCAATCGCTATTCAAGATTTAACTGCACAGTTAGCGGATGTAAATGTTGTTTATTTAGCAGACATTTCAGGACTTGATGCAGATACTACTTCTAGCTTAAGAAGAGCTTGTTTTAAAGCTGGTATTAAATTAGAAGTTGTGAAGAACACTTTGCTTGAAAAAGCAATGCAGGCTTCTGATAACGAATATGGTGATTTATCATCAGTTCTTAAAGGAAATACTTCTATGTTTATTTCTGATACCGCTAATGGTCCAGCAAAAATCATTAAAGAATTCCGTAAGAAAGGTGAAAAACCAATTTTTAAAGGAGCTTATATCAACCAAGAAATTTATATCGGTGACAATTTATTAGACAGCTTAGTAGCTATTAAATCTAAAGAGGAAGTTATCGCAGAAATTATTGGATTATTACAATCTCCTGCTAAAAGAGTTCTTGCAGCTCTTCAGAATCAACCAGGTAAGGAAGATTCAGCAGAATAATAAGTACGCACTTAATAAATTATATTTTTACAAAACATTTTAAAAGATAGAAAAAATGGCAGATTTGAAACAATTCGCAGAACAATTAGTTAACTTAACAGTTAAAGAAGTTAACGAATTAGCAACAATATTAAAAGATGAGTATGGTATCGAGCCAGCTGCTGCAGCTGTAGTAGTTGCTGCTGGTGGTGGTGCTGGTGAAGCTGGTGGTTCAGCTGAACAATCAGAATTTACAGTAGTATTAAAAGATGCTGGTGCTTCTAAATTAGGAGTGGTTAAAGCGGTTAAAGAATTAACTGGTTTAGGTCTTAAAGAAGCTAAAGATTTAGTTGATGCTGCTCCAACAAATGTTAAAGAAGGAGTTTCTAAAGATGAGGCTGAAGGTCTTAAGAAAGCTTTAGAAGAAGCAGGAGCTGTAGTTGAGTTAAAATAATTTATACTCATAAATAAGCTAGGTTTAGGTCTTGAGAGTGTTCTCAAAGACCTAAACCATTTTGCGTATATTAAATAATTCTATTTTATACGTTTTAAAGTTTCCGTTAACGAAGAAAAAAAATAAACAAACTTTCCTGGTTTATTTTTAAAGATGTATCGGTTACTAATTAAAAAGGAAGTATTGAAAATCAGTGTTTTTACACAAAAAATTACTTTTTTTAAATCAAAATTTTGTCCATTGATGATAACAAATCAGACTGAAAGATTAAATTTTGCTTCGACAAAAAACATTCCACAATATCCAGATTTTCTAGATATTCAAGTGAAATCGTTTAAAGATTTCTTCCAATTGGAAACGAAATCAGATGAAAGAGGCAACGAAGGACTGTATAATACCTTCATGGAAAACTTTCCAATTACGGATACAAGAAATCAATTCGTATTAGAATTTCTAGACTATTTTATTGATCCACCAAGATATACTATTGAAGAGTGTATTGATAGAGGTTTAACGTATAGCGTTCCTCTAAAAGCTAGATTAAAATTATATTGTACTGACCCTGAACACGAAGATTTTGAAACAATTGTTCAAGATGTGTATTTAGGTACAATACCATATATGACTCCTAGCGGTACATTTGTGATCAATGGTGCTGAACGCGTAGTTGTATCGCAATTACATCGTTCTCCTGGTGTATTCTTTGGACAATCATTCCATGCAAATGGAACTAAATTGTATTCTGCAAGAATCATTCCTTTCAAAGGATCTTGGATAGAATTTGCTACCGATATCAATAACGTAATGTACGCATATATCGATAGAAAGAAAAAATTACCTGTAACTACTTTATTTAGAGCAATCGGTTTTGAAAGAGATAAAGATATCTTAGAAATTTTCGACCTTGCTGAAGAAATTAAAGTTTCTAAAACTGGTATTAAAAAATTCGCTGGAAGAAGACTTGCTGCTCGTGTGTTAAACACTTGGCATGAAGATTTCGTAGATGAAGATACTGGTGAAGTGGTTTCTATTGAACGAAACGAAATTATCTTAGATCGTGATACTATTCTTGATAAAGATAACATCGAAGAAATAATTGAAGCTGACGTAAAAACAATTCTTTTACATAAAGAGGATAATAATGCGGCAGATTATACAATTATTCATAATACGTTACAAAAAGACCCAACAAACTCTGAAAAAGAGGCTGTTGAACATATATATAGACAATTACGTAACGCGGAACCGCCTGATGAGGAAACGGCTCGTGGTATTATAGATAAATTATTCTTCTCTGACCAACGCTATAACTTAGGTGAAGTAGGTCGTTACAGAATGAACAAAAAATTAGGGTTGGATATCCCAATGGAAAAGCAAGTCTTAACCAAAGAAGATATCATCACTATTGTTAAATATTTGATTGAATTAATCAACTCAAAAGCTGAGATTGATGATATTGATCACTTATCAAACCGTCGTGTAAGAACTGTAGGCGAACAATTATCAGCTCAGTTCGGTGTAGGTTTAGCGCGTATGGCTAGAACTATCCGTGAGAGAATGAACGTTCGTGATAACGAAGTGTTTACACCTATCGATTTGATTAATGCAAAAACATTATCATCGGTAATCAATTCATTCTTTGGAACTAACCAGTTGTCTCAGTTCATGGATCAAACCAATCCATTAGCAGAGATTACTCATAAACGTCGTTTATCTGCCCTAGGACCTGGAGGTTTATCTAGAGAAAGAGCTGGTTTCGAGGTGCGTGACGTTCACTATACACACTACGGAAGACTTTGTCCTATTGAAACCCCTGAAGGGCCAAACATTGGTTTGATATCTTCATTAGGAGTATATGCTAAAGTAAACGGAATGGGATTCATTGAAACGCCTTATCGTAAGGTTACGAATGGGGTAGTAGATTTAGATTCAGCACCTGTTTATTTAAGTGCAGAAGAGGAAGAAGGCAAAATGATTGCGCAAGCAAACATTCAAATGGATGCAAAAGGTAAAATAACCGCTCCTAATGTAATTGCTCGTGAAGAAGGCGATTTCCCTGTGGTAGCTCCATCTGCGGTACATTATACAGACGTTGCGCCTAACCAAATTGCTTCTATTTCGGCTTCATTGATTCCGTTTTTAGAGCATGATGATGCGAACCGTGCCTTGATGGGATCAAACATGATGCGTCAGGCTGTTCCTTTATTACGCCCAGAAGCACCAATTGTTGGTACTGGTTTAGAAAGACAAGTAGCTTCAGATTCAAGAGTGTTAATTAATGCAGAAGGAAACGGAACTGTAGAATATGTTGATGCTAATATAATTACCATCAAATATGACAGAACTGATGAAGAGCGTATGGTTAGCTTTGAATCAGATGAAAAAACGTATCAGTTAATTAAATATAGAAAAACCAATCAAAGTACTTGTATCAACTTAAAACCTATCGTAAGAAAAGGAGATAGAGTTACTCAAGGTCAGGTATTATGTGAAGGTTATGCTACTCAAAACGGAGAATTAGCAATCGGTAGAAACTTAAAAGTAGCGTTTATGCCTTGGAAAGGGTATAACTTTGAGGACGCGATTGTAATTTCTGAAAAAGTAGTTCGCGATGATGTATTTACGTCGTTACATATTGACGATTATACGTTAGAAGTTCGTGATACTAAATTAGGTAACGAAGAATTAACGAATGATATTCCAAACGTTTCAGAAGAAGCTACTAAAGATTTAGATGAAAATGGAATGATTAGAATTGGTGCCGAAGTTAAACCTGGCGATATTCTAATTGGAAAAATTACACCAAAAGGAGAATCAGATCCTACACCAGAAGAGAAATTGTTAAGAGCTATCTTTGGAGATAAAGCAGGTGATGTTAAAGACGCTTCATTAAAAGCATCTCCATCATTACACGGTGTGGTTTTAGATAAAAAATTATTTGCGAAAGCAGTAAAAGATAAGAGAAAACGTTCTAAAGATAAAGAAGACGTTGATAAATTAGAAACAGAATTTGAAGTTAAATTCAATGAGTTAAGAGATAAGTTAATTGAAAAATTATTTACAATCATTGACGGAAAAACTTCACAAGGTGTAATGAATGATTTAGGTGAAGAAGTATTACCAAAGGGTAAAAAATTCACTAAAAAAATGTTACAAGCTGTTGAAGATTTTGCACATTTAACAAAAGGTCAGTGGTCAACAGATGAGCATACAAATGCATTGGTAAATGACTTAATTCATAACTACAAAATCAAATTAAATGATTTACAAGGTTGGTTAAGAAGAGAGAAATTTACCATCACAGTTGGAGATGAATTACCTTCAGGTATTTTAAAACTTGCTAAAGTTTACATTGCTAAAAAACGTAAATTAAAAGTAGGGGATAAAATGGCGGGTCGTCACGGTAACAAAGGTATTGTTGCTAAAATTGTTCGTCAAGAAGATATGCCATTCTTAGAAGATGGAACACCAGTTGATATCGTATTGAATCCACTTGGGGTGCCTTCTCGTATGAACATTGGTCAGATTTATGAAACGGTATTAGGATGGGCAGGTCAAAAATTAGGTAAGAAGTTTGCTACACCAATTTTTGATGGTGCAACTCTAGATCAAATCAACGCATTAACTGATGAAGCTGGAATTCCACAATTCGGTCACACTTACCTTTATGATGGTGGTACCGGAGAACGTTTCCACCAAGCAGCAACAGTTGGAGTAATCTATATGTTGAAATTAGGACATATGGTTGATGATAAAATGCATGCACGTTCTATCGGACCATACTCTTTAATTACGCAACAACCATTAGGAGGTAAAGCTCAATTTGGAGGTCAGCGTTTTGGAGAGATGGAGGTTTGGGCTCTTGAGGCATATGGTGCATCAAGTACGCTAAGAGAGATCTTAACGGTAAAATCTGATGACGTTATTGGTAGAGCTAAATCATACGAAGCAATCGTTAAAGGAGAAACTATGCCAGAACCAGGATTACCTGAATCATTCAATGTATTAATGCATGAATTAAAAGGACTTGGATTAGACATCAGATTAGAAGAATAATAAAGTTTGCAGTCTCAGTCGCAGTAATCAGTTATGCGACTGAAAACTGGGACTGAAAACTGAAAAACAAAAAAATAAATAAATCGAAAGTATTCATATCATGACAAGATTAAAAGATAAAAATACCGTTAAAAGATTTAACAAAATTACGATAGGATTAGCTTCTCCAGAATCTATATTGGCAGAATCTAGAGGTGAGGTGTTAAAACCAGAAACCATCAACTACCGTACTCACAAACCAGAAAGAGATGGTCTTTTCTGTGAGCGTATTTTCGGACCTGTTAAAGATTACGAATGTGCTTGTGGAAAGTATAAAAGAATTCGCTACAAAGGAATTGTTTGTGACCGATGTGGTGTGGAAGTAACCGAGAAAAAAGTACGAAGAGACAGAGTAGGACACATTAACCTTGTGGTGCCTATTGCTCATATTTGGTATTTTAGATCGTTACCAAACAAAATTGGCTATATTTTAGGATTACCTTCTAAGAAATTAGACATGATTATTTACTACGAAAGATATGTAGTAATTCAGGCAGGTATTGCTAAAAATGCTGATGGCGAAGCCTTAGAACGTTTAGATTTCCTTACAGAAGAAGAGTATTTAAATATTTTAGATACACTTCCAATGGAAAATCAATATTTAGATGATAATGATCCTAATAAATTCATCGCTAAAATGGGTGCTGAATGTATTATGGATTTATTAGCTCGTACTAATTTAGATGAATTATCATACGAATTACGTCACGCTGCTAATAACGAAACATCTAAACAACGTAAGACAGAAGCCTTAAAACGTTTAAATGTTGTAGAATCATTCCGTGAGTCTAACTTAAACAGAGAAAACCGTCCAGAGTGGATGATTTTAAAAGTAATTCCAGTTATTCCACCAGAATTACGTCCGTTAGTGCCACTAGATGGAGGTCGTTTTGCAACGTCAGATTTAAATGATTTATACCGTAGAGTAATCATTCGTAACAACCGTTTGAAAAGATTAATGGAGATCAAAGCTCCTGAAGTAATCTTACGTAACGAAAAACGTATGTTGCAAGAATCGGTAGATTCATTATTTGATAACACACGTAAAGCTTCTGCCGTTAAAACAGAATCAAACAGACCATTAAAATCGTTATCCGATTCATTAAAAGGAAAACAAGGTCGTTTCCGTCAAAACTTATTAGGAAAACGTGTTGATTATTCAGCTCGTTCAGTAATTGTCGTTGGACCAGAAATGAAATTGTTTGAATGTGGTTTGCCAAAAGATATGGCTGCTGAACTATACAAACCATTCGTTATTCGTAAATTAATCGAAAGAGGAATCGTTAAAACAGTGAAGTCGGCTAAGAAAATTATCGACAAAAAAGAGCCAGTTGTATGGGATATTCTTGAAAATGTAATCAAAGGACATCCAGTATTACTAAACCGTGCTCCTACATTACACCGTTTAGGTATTCAAGCATTCCAACCAAAACTTATTGAAGGAAAAGCAATCCAGTTACACCCATTAGTATGTACGGCATTCAACGCCGATTTCGATGGTGACCAGATGGCGGTTCACTTACCTTTAGGACCAGAAGCTATTTTAGAAGCACAATTATTAATGTTGGCTTCTCATAATATCTTAAATCCTGCAAATGGTGCACCTATTACGGTTCCTTCTCAAGACATGGTTTTAGGTCTGTATTACATGACCAAAGAGCGTTTGTCAACTCCAGAACATAAAATTTTAGGCGAAGGCTTAACATTCTATTCTGCAGAAGAAGTAAATATTGCCTTAAACGAAGGAAAATTAGAATTGAATGCACGTGTGAAAGTTCGTGCTAAAGATTTTAATGAAAATGGCGAATTAGTATACAAAATTATCCAAACTACTGCAGGTAGAGTATTATTTAACGAAGTAGTACCTCAAGAAGCAGGGTTTATCAATGAAGTTTTAACTAAGAAATCATTACGTGATATTATTGGTAAAATTTTAGCGGTTACTGATGTGCCAACTACTGCAGCTTTCTTAGATAACATGAAAGATATGGGATACAAATTTGCATTCCGTGGTGGTTTATCATTCTCGTTAGGGGATATTAGAATTCCAGAACAAAAAACAAAATTAATTGCAGATGCTAGAGAGCAAGTTGAAGGTATCTCAATGAACTATAACATGGGTCTTATTACCAATAACGAACGTTACAATCAAGTTATTGATATTTGGACTTCGGCCAATGCACAATTAACTGAATTAGCAATGAAAAATATCCGTGAAGACCAACAAGGGTTTAACTCGGTATACATGATGCTTGATTCTGGAGCGAGGGGGTCAAAAGAACAAATTCGTCAGTTAACTGGTATGCGTGGTTTGATGGCTAAACCAAAAAAATCTACTGCTGGTGGTGGTGAAATTATTGAAAACCCAATTCTTTCTAACTTTAAGGAAGGACTTTCAATTCTTGAGTACTTCATTTCAACACACGGTGCGCGTAAAGGTCTTGCCGATACCGCTCTTAAAACAGCCGATGCGGGTTACTTAACACGTCGTTTACATGATGTATCGCAAGATGTAATCGTAAACTCAGTAGATTGTGGTACCTTGAGAGGTATTGAAGTGTCTGCCTTAAAGAAAAACGAAGAAATCGTAGAAACTTTAGGGGAAAGAATTTTAGGTCGTGTGGCTTTACAAAATGTAATTAATCCTTTAGATAATGAAGTATTAGTTGCGGCTGGAGAGCAAATCACGGAAGCAATCGTTAAGAAAATTGAGGCTACTCCAATTGAAAAAGTGGAAGTACGTTCTCCTTTGACTTGTGAGGCAACTAAAGGAATTTGCGCTAAATGTTACGGAAGAAACTTAGCAACAGGAAAAATGACGCAAAAAGGGGAAGCAGTTGGTGTTATTGCAGCACAATCAATTGGTGAGCCAGGAACTCAGTTAACACTTCGTACGTTCCACGTCGGTGGGGTTGCAGGAGGTATCTCTGAAGAGTCTAGTATTGTTGCACGTTTTGGAGGTAAATTAGAAATCGAAGATTTAAAAACGGTTAAAGGAGAAGATGCAGACGGTAATGCTGTTGACATCGTAATTTCTCGTTCAACCGAATTAAAATTAGTAGAGCCAAAAACAGGTATTGTATTAAATACACACTATATTCCATATGGATCAAGCATTTTTGTAAAAGACGGTGACGTTGTAGAAAAAGGTGCTACCATCTGTAAATGGGATCCTTATAATGGAGTAATTATTTCTGAATTCACGGGTAAAGTAGCTTATGAAGATTTAGAACAAGGACAATCGTACTTAGTTGAAATCGATGAGCAAACTGGTTTCCAAGAAAAAGTAATTTCGGAAGGAAGAAATAAAAAATTAGTTCCAACCTTATTGATTTATGGTAAAGATGGCGAATTAATTCGTTCATACAACTTACCAGTAGGAGCGCACCTTATGGTGAACGATGGTGAGAAAATTAAAGCAGGTAAAATTTTAGTAAAAATTCCACGTCGCTCTTCAAAAACTGGCGATATCACCGGAGGTTTACCTAGAATTACCGAGTTATTAGAAGCTCGTAATCCATCTAACCCAGCAGTGGTTTCTGAAATCGATGGGGTAGTAACTTTTGGAAAAATCAAAAGAGGTAACAGAGAAATCGCTATCGAGTCTAAATTTGGTGAAGTGAAGAAATACTTAGTAAAACTTTCGAACCAAATCTTAGTGCAAGAAAACGACTATGTGAAAGCAGGTACGCCTCTTTCTGATGGTGCGATTACTCCAGAAGATATTTTAAGAATTCAAGGACCATCGGCTGTTCAACAGTATTTGGTTAACGAAATTCAAGAAGTATACCGTTTACAAGGGGTAAAAATCAACGACAAACACTTTGAAGTGGTGATTCGTCAAATGATGCGTAAAGTAAGAATTGTTGATCCAGGAGATACCTTATTCCTAGAAGATCAATTAGTTCATACAAGCGATTTCCTTGTAGAAAATGATAAATTATACGGAATGAAAGTAGTGGAAGAAGCAGGTGACTCTGAAAATTTAAAACCAGGTCAAATCATTTCGCCACGTCAGTTAAGAGATGAAAATTCGTTATTAAAACGTAATGATAAAAATATTGTGGTGGCACGTGATGTTGTTACTGCTACTGCAACTCCAGTACTTCAAGGTATTACGAGAGCATCATTACAAACGAAATCATTTATTTCTGCGGCATCGTTCCAGGAAACTACTAAAGTATTAAATGAAGCAGCAGTTGCTGGTAAAATTGATACCTTAGAAGGATTAAAAGAAAATGTAATCGTAGGACATAGAATCCCAGCCGGAACCGGTATGAGAGATTATGACAACATGATTGTAGGTTCTAAAGAAGAATACAACGAATTAGTGGCTGCTAAAGAAGAATTCAATTACTAAGAGTAGCGCTTCCTAATACAAAAAGCCTAACAATTAATTTTGTTGGGCTTTTTTTTATTCAAAAATTATACTTAATCTTGTAATCATTTTAAAGGGTGATAGGTGATAAGGGATAATAGATAATAGATTTCTTATACTAATATATATGTCTTATATGTTTAAAACAATAGTGCCTTAAATAAAATAAATACACTTAGTGTAACTTCGTGAAACCTTTGTGAAACTTTGTGATACAGTTTTAAATAGTTAATAGATAATAAATAATAGAAATAATACTTAAATGAACTTATATTTTAGTTAAGATTTGCACTAATTACTCAATAGAATAAAACTTAAATGCCTTATATGTTAAAAAAAAATTAAACCCTAGTGCCCTTTAGTGGTTAAATAACTTAAAAAAAAACAAAAACATGGAAAACAACAACCCACAAGGACAAATAAACATTGAACTAGACGAGCAAGTTGCCGAAGGTATCTACTCTAACCTAGCCATTATCAACCATTCTAACTCAGAGTTTGTAGTTGATTTTGTAACACTTATGCCCGGTGTGCCTAAAGCAAAAGTAAAATCAAGAATTATTTTAACACCACAACATGCAAAACGATTCTTAAAAGCATTAAATGAAAACATACATCGCTTTGAAGCCGCTCACGGCAAAATAGAAGAAGGAGAACAACCCGCCATTCCTTTAAATTTTGGGCCGGCAGGGCAAGCGTAACACTATAAACTCTTCAATTTCTTGAAGAGTTTTTTGTTAATATAGCAATGAATACAAGGGTTTGTTAATAGGTCTTAACTTTTTTTTGTATTTTTTTTAAGGATTGTTTGTTAGTTTAAAAAAAATAAATATATTTGTTAATTACATATATCAAACTAATTTTAATTTTATGATAAACAATTACGATTCGGTTGTCGCCTGTAGTTCATCAGGGGCAACAAGTTTTCAAAAACAAGAGAGAACGTCGTACACGTCTACAAAAAGAGCTTGGCTTTCCTTTGTAACGGTGTTAATGACATTGTTTTCTATTGCTTTTGTCCAAGGACAGTCTACGGCAAATTATGCTTTTAGTACGAACACTTCGGGTTCCTTAGCATTAGATGCAAATGGAAATGCAATTGATATGTCGACTGGTACTACTCAAATGGTAGCAGGTGGTGCAGATGATACTGCGTCTTCAGTGTTTCCAATGGGCTTTAATTACTATGGAATGGGAACATTCTTTAATAGTTTTTCCGCTAATTCAAATGGTGCTATGCGTCTAGGAACAACTGCTGTTGGAACGAGTGGTACAACAAATGGAGGTAGTGCTACAGCATTATTTATTGCGCCTTTTGGAGGAGACCATGCGCTAAATTCGACAGGAAAAGTTCATTATAAAATAGTGGGTACTGCTCCTAATAGGACTTTAGTTGTAGAATGGTTGAATGTTGAATTAAACTATTCTTCATCAACTGCCGATGGTACCTTTCAAGTTAGATTATATGAAACAACAGGTGTTATTGAATATGTTTATGGCGCTATGAATGTTGTAAGTACTTATTTTACTGGACCTATAATTGGGTTTTCTTCTGGTACAGCTGCATCAACAATTGCATCAATTACTTCGTCTGCAAATACAGTAGCTACAAATGTGACTTCATTTGCAAATAATACATATGCTGCAGGTGCGATTGCTAATCTAGATTCGTCATCTGATGGTTCTAGAAGAGTTTATAAATTTACGCCTCCTGCGCCAACTTCTGGACCTACAGGTTTAGTTTTATCTGGTGCTACCGCTTCAACTATGACGTTGAACTGGACGGCAGCTTCAGATCTTACAAATGTTGTTCGATATGTTGTATTAAGCTCTACAGATGGTGGAGTTACTTATAATTTTGTGGCAAACGTAGCAACAACTGCTACTACTTATGCGGCTACAGGTTTAACTCCTGGTACTACTTACGACTGGAAAGTAGTTGCCGTGAGTGAAGGGGTAGAAAGTGCACCTGCAACGGGATCTTTAGCTACTGCAGCAGCAGCTACTTATTATTGGGTAGGAGCAACTAATGGTAACTGGAATACAGCTGCAAACTGGAATACAGCGGCAGATAACTCTGGTACAACTCGTTCAACTGTTTTAACATCAGATGTGCTTATTGTTGATGGAAATGGAACTACACCAGGTGGTTCAACCACTATTAATGTAGATTTAGCAAGTTTTACTATTGGACAATTTAAAGTAACTAGCGGAACTGCGGTAACTTTACAGTCTAGTGCAACTACAACAAGAACCATAACAATTTCAGGAGGGCCTGGATTTGATTTTATGGTGGAGTTTGGCAGTACACTTAATTTAACAAATGCAACAAATGCTGTTGCTTTTGCATTTTCTGGAACAGATAACACTGGTTTAATGGCTGGTACCTATAATGCTTCTGGAAGTACTTCAAATAATATAAATACTACAGGAGGGACAAGAACACTAGTTACTGTTCCATCTACAGGAGTTGTTAATAATTCAATATTAGGAAGTTCTGGTTGTTTTACTGGATCAACAGCAACTTTAATTTTTGGTGCTGGTAGTAATTATACGCATTCAAGTTTTACAACTTCAAATGGATTAGTTCCATTAGCAACTTGGGATGCTACTTCAAATATTTTCATTACAGGTGGAACAACTTCTACAGGTTTGTCAAATCCTGCTCAAACATTTGGTAATTTTACATACAATAGTGCTACTAGCACTGGGACAATGAGTGCTTTTACTTCAAATACAACAGTGATACAAGGTAACTTGACAGTAATTAATTCAAATACTGGTAAATTTAGAGCACTTACTTCTGGGTCATTAACTGTAAATGGTAATTTAGTAGTTGATGGTGGTACTTTTGAAGTGGCGTCATCTTCTGGAACTGTAAGGGTTCTAGGAAATGTTGTGCAAAATGCAGGTAGAATTGAAGTTACGTCAAGTACTTCAGCTTCAGCGGCATTGTTAGTTGCAGGTCAATTCAATCAAGTAGGTGGAGCCTTATTACAACCTGTTCTTTCTACAAATCATAGAATTGAATTTAATGGTACTACGGCGCAAACAGTTGCTTTTAATGGAACAACTAATGGGCCAGTAATCTTTAGAGTAAATAATCCTGCTGGTATTTCATTAGCCACCGATATGCAAATTAATACTAATGGTTCGTTAATCATTTCTAATGGTAACGTTGCTGGTACAGGTAATGTGGTGTATAATTCTACTCACGGTTATTTATCAGCTGCAGGTGCTACTTCTTCTGGTACAACTATAACAGTAGCAAGTACGGTTGGTTTACAACCAGGTATGACACTTACAATGTTGTCAGGTACTGGAGTTTTTGCTGCAAATGCTACAGTATCAACTATTTCAAGTGCAACTACGTTTACGGTGAGTACTGCGCCAACTACTGCTTTAACAGGTGCTCAATTTACAGGGTCGTTAACAGGAGTTACAAGATTAAATTATAACAGTACAACGGCTGTTCAAACCGCAAATGCAAAAGAGTTTCCTGCTGTTTCTGGTCCTACATCTTTAATCATCAACAATACGGCAACTGCACCAAATAATGTGGTAAATGTTCCATTTAATAGAACATTAGAAGGAACTGCAGGTACTTTAGCTTTAACAGCGGGTATGTTAGATAATTCAACGTATACTTTAACGGTTCCAAATACTGCTACTACTGCTATTACAGGTGGTTCAGCTACTTCTTATGTTAAAGGAGCTTTAGAAAGAAGTATTCCAGCAAGTTTAACTACAGCGGCATCATATGTATTCCCTGTTGGAAAATCTGGAATTAATGCTTTTGAATTAGTAAATCCAACCACAACTGCATCAGGAACTGTAACTGTTAAAGCAGAAGTTTTTGATGGAGCTACAGGAGGTACTGCTGGAAGTTTGTTAGGAGGAATCAATACTTCAAGATATTGGGGTGCTTCTATTACAAACGGAGGAGCTAACTTAATTAATACATTAATAAAATTAAATGATGCACCTTCAGGTGCAGATGCAATAGGAGCAAGCGCTACACTTACTGGAGCTTATGCCTTAGTCGGTGGATTAAATGCTACGATAACAGCATCATCAATTACAACTACTGCACCAGAATTGACTTCTGTAGCAGGTTATTATGTTATGGGTACAAGAGCAACGCCTGTATTAACTAATTTATCTATTACACCAATAGGTAATCGTTGTCCTAATGTAGCTAGAACAGTTTCAGTTGACGTGGCTCAAGGAGCTGGAGCAATTACGAATGTAGATTTAAGCTATAGTGTTAATGGTGCAACACCTGTTGTTGTTGCTATGACAAATACATCAGGAAGTACTTGGACAGGTTCAATTCCAACCGTTACTCCAGCAAATGCAACGGTAACTTGGTCTGTAACCGCAACCGATACTAATTTATTAACTAAAACTGAAACAGGTACTACGTTTACCGACGGAGGTTTAAACAATGCGATTATAACTATTACACCTTCTGTTCCTAGTTTTTGTGGAGTAGGTGGTCCTGTGACTTTAACAGCAAGTTCAACTATTCCAGGTGTGGTATATACTTGGCAAGCGTTAACACTAGGAGTTACATTAAGTGGAACAACTGGAGCTACAACTTCTGCTACCATTGCAGAAACTACTAATTTTAAAGTAACAGGTACCCCAAATGATGGAGGATGTCCTTCAGAAGCGTTTATTTCTGTTGGAGTATATGATTTACCTACAGCTACTGTAACTACGACTGCTTCTGGTGTTTGTCCAGGAACAAGTGCTACTATTGGTTCTGGATTAACAGCAGGTAATTTTTCTGTAGCCTCTATTCCTTATTCAGCAACTCTTCCTCCATCAAATGCAGTGACTATTATGAATAATGGTACAGCTTTAATTCCATTAGCAGGAGGAACTATGGACGATGGAGGATGGTCAAATATTCCTTTAGGTTTTAATTTTAATTATTTTGGTAATTCATTTTCTTCAATCTCAGCTGGAACTAATGGAGTATTAATGTTTGGTACACCTCCAGGTTTTGGAACCGGTACAGGACAGTTAGGTCAGTATTCATTTTCTGGACCTCCTTATTTCCCTAATGCAAGTAATCCAGGTAATATCATAGCATTAATGGCTGCAGATATGCAAATGGCAAATAGTACCAGCGGTTCTATCAAATATTGGACTGAAGGATATGCACCTAATAGAACATTTGTAATTGAATATAGAGATGTTCATGGTTATTATTCAAACCCAAAAGCTACCGTTCAATGTCGTTTATACGAAACAATAGGTGTAGTTGAAATTCATATTTTTGAGAAATCATTCTCTAATTCTGCTATTGTAGGTTTACAAGATGCTACTAAAACTATTGGTGCGGTTGCACCAGGTAGAGCAGGTGGGACATGGACAGTAACAACTCCAGAGGCTTGGAGATTTATTCCTCCAGCAAATTACAATACAACTTGGACGGCTACAGACGCTAATGGATCTACAACCACTACGGGAACAAATATTTTCTCACAAACGGTTTCTCCAATAATAACTACTACGTATTCAATTTCATATACTAATCAAACGACAGGATGTACAAATACACCTGGTTCTGCGCAAGTAGTTATGAATATTTTGAGTAATGTTGCCCCAGCAAATGTTACTACAAATGCTACTTCAAATTCAATTTGTTTTGGTGATTCAGTTGGTTTAAGCTTGAGTTACACAGGTAGTACAGAAGGATTAGTATTCCAATGGCAATCAAGTGTTGATAATGGTGCTTCTTGGCAAGATATTGCTTCAGCAACTGCAACTAGTTTAACAGTTACACCAACTGTACCTACTAGATATCGTTGTAAAATGGTGGCATGTAATGGTACTCCAGGATATTCTAGTGTATCTTCAGTGGTCTTTACAAATGCTATTACAGGTACTACTCCAGCAACTCGTTGTGGAACAGGTACTGCAACAATTAATGCTTTGGCTAACGCTGGTGCAGTTGTAAATTGGTATGCTGCTGCAACAGGTGGACCTTCATTAGGAACAGGTGTTGTATTCACTACTCCGTCAATTTCAACAACTACAACCTATTATGCTGCAGCTGTTTCAACTGCAACAGGTAGTTTAGCTTTAGGTGCTGGTGCTTCAACATCATCATTTTCAGGTGAAAGTTTATTACCTGGTGGTTGGGGTGGTGCTAAAACACAATATATTATTAAAGCTTCTGAGTTAATTCAAGCGGGATTAAGCGCTGGTCCAATTACTTCATTAGGTTTTGAACCAACCAATTCAGGACAAACCTATCAAGGTTTTAATGTTAGAATGGGATTAACATCAGAGGAGACTGCACCTGCAACAACATTTATTCCAAATTCTAGTTTGAATTTATTATATGTAGGAACTGAAGCTAATGATGGATATACCCCAGTAGCAAATACGGTTAATAATTTAACGTTTGGAACAGGAACTGGAACAGCAAGTAACTTTGTTTGGGATGGTTCTTCAAATATTGTAGTATCTGTTTCTTGGTCATTAATACCAGGTGCTTTTACTTCAACTGGAACTACAATGAAAGTTGACGATGTTGGATTCTCGTGTACAGCAGTTAGACAAAGAGATAATATCTCTCCTACTGCTATGGCTGATGAAACTTCAGTTTCTTTTAGAGATACATCAAGACCACGATTTACATTTAATGGTTTAGTTGCTTGTCCTTCTCCAAGAGTTCCTGTAGTAGTTACAGTTAATCCAGCCCCGGTTTTAACATTAAGTAGTTCAAGTACTGCTATATGTAATGGTGGTGCTACAAGTGCGGTTACTATTGCAACAGGTGCTTCAAATTATAACACTTATGTTTGGTCTCCTGCTACAGGGGTTACAGGAAATATTACTACTGGATGGATATTTAATCCAACAGCAACAACTACTTATACATTAACGGCTTCTCAATCAAGTGGTAGTTTATGTGCAACAACGGCAACATTTACTGTTAATGTTAATGCATTACCAACTACTATGAGTATAACTCCAGCAAACCCATCTGTTTGTGTGAATCAAATTCAAAGTTTATCTGTGAATGGTGGAACTTTAGGGGTTAACGGAAAAATTGGCTCTGGTACAGCTACAAATACTACTTCTACACCTTTCAAAGGATTTTGGGGTGGTTCTAAAACTCAAGCATTGTATACTGCAGCTGAGTTAAGTGCATTAGGAGTTACTCCTGGTATGAATATAACAAGTATTGGATTTAAGGCTTTATCTGGTACACCATTAGTATTAAATGACTTTACAGTTTATGCTGGTTTAGTATCCGATACTACTTTAGGATCTGATTTTATAGCTGGAGCGAATAACAATGTTTTTGGTCCAGAAAATTATACTCCTACAACAGGTAATGGAAATATTGACTTTCCATTATCTACTCCTATCATATGGGATGGTGTGTCTAGTTTATTAGTTGAAACTTGTTTTAATAATAATAATAGTGGAGGTTCAAGTGTTAACTCTATTTCTGTAGAGTCTACAACTGTTCCAACCGGATTGAATTTGTATAGAACGCAGGATAATTCTGCAGATGTTTGTTCAAATTCAAATTTACCATCAACAACAACTAATAGACCAAATCTTAGAGTTAATGCTTTATTTAATACTACAGTAGTTTGGTCTCCAGTTACAGATTTATACATCGATGCTGCTGCAACTACTCCATATGTAGCTAATACAAATGCTTCAACAGTTTATGTGAAACCTTCTAGTATTGCACCAATGACAATCGTTGCAACATCAACAGTAGTTTCTACTGGATGTGTTACAACTGCAAGTGTAACGGTAGCAGATACTACAGCGCCTGTTGTAGTAACTCGTCCTTTTACCCTTCAATTGAATGCTGCGGGTGCTGCTACAGTAACTGCTGCTCAAGTAGATAATGGTTCTTCTGATAACTGTAGTATTGCTACAATGACAGTTAGTCCTAATACATTTACATGTGCAAATGTGGGTCCAAATACGGTAACCTTAACAGTAACTGATGCAAGTGGTAACACAAGTACAGGTACTGCAGTAGTAACAGTTCAAGATTTAGTGGGTCCTACAGTAATTACACAACCTGTTACGGTTCAATTAAATGCTGCAGGTACTGCTAGTATTACTGCTGCTCAAGTGAATAATGGTTCTACAGATGCTTGTGGTGTTGATACAGTAACAGTTAGTCCAAATACATTTACATGTGCTAACCTTGGACCAAACACGGTTACTTTAACTGTTACAGATATTAATGGTAATACATCTACAGGTACTGCTGTTGTAACGGTTACAATAGACCTTACAACTGCACTTGATAATGATTTAGATGGCTCTCCAGATAATTGTGATCCTGATGATGATAATGATGGTATTCTAGATGTTAATGATAACTGTCCATTCCAAGCAAATGCAAACCAAGCAGATAATGATGCTGATGGTGAAGGTGATGCTTGTGATAACGATGATGATAATGATGGTGTATTAGATGGATATGATAACTGTCCATTTACAGCTAATCCAGGTCAAGAGGATATTGATAATGATGGAATAGGTGATATTTGTGATACCGTTGAAATTAATGTTTCTGAAGCTATTACTCCTGATGGAGATGGTGTAAATGATACATGGTTTATCAATAATATTCAAAACTATCCTAACAATTCAGTTAAAGTTTATAACCGTTGGGGAGATTTAATCTTTAGCAGAAATGGTTATCAAAACGATTGGAATGGTTCGTATTCTAACAATGGAAGTAATACTCCAGATGCATCATCATACTATTACCAAATCGATTTAGATGGTAACGGATCTATTGATTACGATGGTTGGATTTACATTACTAAATAATAAAAGTAAAATTAATTTACAATGAAAAAACTTCAAAATATTGGCATAGCACTACTACTTTTTATAAGTAGTGGTGTGTTTGCTCAGCAAGAAAGTATTCTAGCCTTTTACAACAATCATTTAAATTTAGTGAATCCAGCTGCTGTTAGTGTAGATGGCGAAACTCAGTTTAGAACAAGTGTTAGACAACAATGGACGGGTATAAAAGATGCCCCACAAACGCAGGCAGCGTCATTTATGACACCTATAAGTAAGAATTTATCTTTTGGTGTTTCAATCGTAAGAGATGAAGTTTTCATCGAAAAACAAACCTTTGCTACGGTAGACTTTTCATATAAAGTACAATTGAATGATGCTTTGAGTTTGTTTATGGGGATAAAAGCAGGAGGAAATAATTATGAAGTAAATACCAGTGGATTAGAAACTTATAACTACGGTGTTACAGATCCAAATTTACAATCCTTTTCAAGATTCAACCCTAACATTGGTATCGGATTTTATTTGAAGCATAAAGACTATTATGTGTCATTATCTACACCAAAAATGTTAGATACTAAAAGAGCTAAAGAAGAGGACGGATACGCTACAGCAGCTACTGATCAAGCGCATTATTATTTTTCAGCAGGAAGAACATTTGAGGTTACACCTTCATTTGATTTAGTGCCATCGATAATGGTGCGATATGTAAATGGTGCTCCATTCTCAACTGATTTTACTACCACAGCTCGATTTAAAAATCAAATTGATTTGGGTGTTACTTATAGAACAGATCGTTCATTTGCAGGTTTAGCAAAGGTAAATGTAAGTAAAAATATTGCCTTAGGTTATGCTTATGAATACAGCTTACGTAGTCAATTAATAGGAAGAGCAAATGGTTCGAATGAATTCTTTCTAAGCTATAAATTCAACTAATTGTTATACTCTGCTAATTAATTTAGTGTAATAATTAATAATAAAGGGTCAATCTGTACAGATTGACCCTTTTTGTTATTATTTTTACACTATGAAATTGATTCAGATAAAAGCAGAACTACTACCCATTGTAATTGAATTAACCAAGAAGATTTGGCCTGTAGCCTATGGTGCAATTTTATCCAAGGCACAATTGGATTATATGATTAATCGGTTTTATACCGAAAATGCATTGTCTCAGTTAATGGATAAAGGACATGTGTTTTATTTGGCAAAAGATAAAAAAGAGAATTTTGTAGGTTTTCTATCCTATGAAATTAATAGTGCACCTCGCAAAACAAAAATTCATAAAATTTATGTGTTACCCGAAACACAAGGAACGGGTTTAGGAAGACAGTTTTTTGAATTGGTAAAACAAAAAGGTAAAGAAAATAATCAGCAAGCCATTTTCTTAAATGTGAATAAAAATAATAAAGCACGGTTTTTCTATGAAAAGTTAGGCTTTAGTATTGTTAAAGAGGAAATAATAGATATAGGGAGTGGCTATGTTATGGATGATTATGTAATGGAAATTGAAATTTAACGATTTCGTTTCCCATAGTTTCGTTTTCCAGTAAACTTACTTTTATTGCTCGGTAAACTAGCTTCTTCAGTTTTGCTGGAAGGTTCAATAAGTTTAGTTAATTCGGTAACTTCTAAATCGGTTAAGTTTCGGTATTTTCCTTCAGCAACGTCTAATGAAATATTAATTATTCGAGTACGTTTTAAAGCCGTTACTTCATAATCTAAATATTCACACATTCTTCTAATTTGGCGATTCAAACCTTGGGTTAAAATTATTCGGAAAACATATTTACTAATTTGTTCTACTTTACACTTTTTAGTAATTGTTTCTAAAATAGGAATACCATTGGCCATTCTATCAATAAATCGATCAGTAATTGGCTTATTAACGGTAACAATATATTCTTTTTCGTGATTGTTTCTAGCACGAAGAATTTTGTTTACTATATCACCATCGTTGGTCATAAAAATCAACCCTTCACTGGCTTTATCTAAACGTCCAATTGGAAAAATACGTTCAGGATAGTTAATGAAATCAATTATGTTATCTCTTACTTCTAAATTAGTCGTGCATTCAATCCCGGTAGGTTTGTGGAAAGCTAAATAAATAGGTTTTTCTTTGCGCTCTTGAATTAAGTTTCCGTTTACTCTAACTTCATCGCTTGAAGTTACTTTTGTGCCTATTTCTGGAACTTTTCCGTTAATGGTAACTCTTCCTTGCTCAATTAAACGATCGGCTTCTCTACGGGAACAAAATCCTGTTTCAGATAAAAATTTATTAATTCGAGTGGCATTTTCTTCCATGTTGCAAAGATAGGTTTTTTTAGTGATTTTTTTGTTACACAAAGTTTCTCAAAGTTTACACAGAGTAACACAAAGTTCTTTATACGTTTTTATAAAGTTAAATAATCTGTGTATCTCTTTTTGATACAATAAAAGTCAAAAAAAACTCTCTAAATCTCCGTTCAGCAGCTATTTTGCCTATGGAAAGTGTAACGCCTTTGTGTCTTTGCGTCTTCGTGGCAATCCAAAAAAAAGCCCTTTAAAAAAAGGACTTTCATTTATTTTTGTAATGGAATCAATTAAATGCTAGCAAATAATTTTTCCATTTTTACTTTTTCTTCGTCGGCTAAAACACCGTCTACTAAAATTCTTCCACTATGCTCGTCTGTAATGATTTTTTTACGCGCTGCAATTTCCATTTGCGTTTGTGGTGGAATAGTAAAGAACGATCCAGCTGAGGCACCACGCTCAATTGAAACCACGGCTAAACCATTTCTTACACTGTTTCTTATTCTGTCATAAGCAGCTAATAAACGCTCTTCAATTTTACCTCGTAATTCTGTAGATTTATCAAGTAAGAAATTTTCTTCTTTTTCGGTTTCAGCCATAATATCGGTTAATTCCGCTTTTTTATGTTTTAGATGTGTTTCTTTACCTTCTAATTTTTCTTGCGTTTGAGCTAAAACTTCTTTTCTATGTTCAATAGAAGCTTTCATCTCTTTTATGTGCTTTTCAGCTAATTGAATTTCTAATTCTTGAAATTCTACCTCTTTAGTAAGAGAATTAAATTCTCTATTATTGCGCACATTTTTTTGTTGCTCTAAATATTTTTTAATAGCGGCTTTGTGATCGTCAATTGCGTTTTTCTTCTCTTTGATTTGCTCATCAATAGTTTCTAAATCGCTTTTTAATTTTTCAAGACGCGTAGAAAGTCCTGCTACTTCATCTTCTAAATCTTCTACTTCAAGAGGCAATTCTCCTCTAACATTTCTTATTTCGTCAATTTTAGAATCAACTAGTTGTAAAGCATAAAGAGCTCTTAACTTATCTTCTACGCTTATCTCTTTGATTGTTGCCATATTTAAAAGTACTTAACTGGATTTGTATTTTCTTCTGATAAAATGATTGCAAAATTAGTGATTTTTTCTTTAAGAAAATCAACTATATAATTTTTTGTATATCTTTCGCTTTCAAAGTGACCAATATCAGCCAATAGTAACTGATTTTCAGCTTCATAAAATTGATGATATTTGAGATCAGCAGTAAGGTAAGCATCTGCTCCTGAACGTATTGCGTTTTTAATAGCAAAACTTCCACTTCCCCCTAAAACAGCTACTTTTTTTATGGTTTTTCCTGTGAAAGCGCTATGCCTTATTCCTCCACAATCCAATTTTTGTTTCACCAAATTTAAAAAGTCGCGCTCAGAAAGAGGTTGTTTCAACTCGCCAATTCGTCCTAAACCAATATTTTGATGCTGGTTTTCTAATTGATAAATTTCATAAGCTACTTCTTCATATACATGATTCGTAAAAAGCGCTTTCAATATTTTGGCTTGCAAATGCTTTTCAAAAGTTACTTCAATCTTAATTTCTTGTGTTTCAACAAATTCAAAGCGTTCGCCTATTTCAGGATTTGAATCTTCATTTCCCATATAAGTTCCGATGCCTTTGGATGAAAAACTACAATCTTCATAATTTCCTATTTTACCTGCACCAGCTTCAAATAAAGCATTTCGTAATTTTTCTGCATTTTCTGGAATGGTATAAGTAACTAATTTTTGAATATAGTTTTCTTTTGGAATTAAAATTTTAGAATCCTGTATACCTAAGGCATCACAGAAAATTTTATTTACACCATTTGGATGATTGTCTAAAGCCGTATGCACCGCATAAATAGCGATATTATTTTTAATTGCTTTAATTATTGCCCGTTCTACATAATTCTTACCAGTAATTTTTTTAATTCCCGAAAACAAAATAGGATGGAAGCAAACGACCAAATTACATTTTTTAGCAACGGCTTCATCAATAACGGCTTCCAATGCATCATGACAAACTAAAATTCCTGATATTTCTTGATTTGGGTTTCCTACTAATAGGCCTACATTGTCAAAATCTTCGGCATAGCTCAAAGGTGCCATTTCTTCAAGTATGGTAAGTATATGGGTGAGTTTCATTTTTCTACTTTTACTATCCAAAGATAAAAAAAGCAATTTGGATATAGTATGTTTTACTAAGAAAATATATTTGCATGATTTTTGTATATTTGTAAAACAAAATATTTTATCATGACAACAATAACCATAAAAATAAATGAGCGATCAAAAAAAGGCAAAGCGTTCTTAGAATTTGCTAAAACTTTTATTGGTAATGATAAAGACATTAGTTTTGTTGAATACGAAGACGAAAAAAGCCCTTATAATCCAGAATTTGTAGCTAAAATTAAAAAAGCTGAAGCAGAAATTGATAAAGGAAATACTACACGGTTAAATCCAAATGATATATGGGGAAGTATTTTGTAGAAATTAATTCAGTTGTAAAAAAAGAACTTATATCGCATTATAAATCCGGAAACAAAGCAACAATCAATAAAATTGAAAAAATACTTTTAGAGTTAACCAAACACCCATTTGAAGGCGAAGGTCAGCCAGAAGAATTAAAGCACGAATACAAAGGATATTGGTCGAGAAGAATTAACAAAAAAGATAGAATGGTTTATCGAGTTCAAGAAGATATTTTAACGGTTTTTGTGATTTCTGCAATGGGACATTATTCTGACAAATAACACATGAATTTCCTACGAAAAATACTTTTTCCACTTGCCTTTTTGTATTGGTTCATTACATTTATCCGAAATTGGCTCTATGATTTAGGTGTATTCAAAAGTTATTCTTTTGATGTGCCAATAATTGCCGTGGGAAATTTAAGTGTGGGCGGTACAGGAAAAACTCCGCAAATTGAGTATTTAATTCGGTTGCTTTCTGAAAAGTATCACGTGGCCGTTTTAAGTAGGGGCTATAAACGCTTATCAAAAGGATTTGTTTTAGCAGATGATCAAGCTACTGCAAACTCAATAGGAGATGAGCCTTTTCAGTTTTATTCGAAATTTCCAACTATTCAAGTGGCAGTAGATGCCAATAGAAAAAAGGGAATAGAAAAGCTATTACAACTTCAAAATAAACCCGAAGTAATTTTATTAGACGATGCATTTCAACATAGAAAAGTTAAAGCAGGATTTTATATTTTGCTTACCGCTTATGATGATTTATTTTGTGACGATTTTATTTTGCCTTTCGGAAATTTAAGGGAATCAGCTCTTGGAAAAAAAAGAGCAGACATGATAATTATCACTAAATGTCCGCAGGATTTATCTGAACTTGCACAACAGAATATAAAAGAAAAGTTACAGGTTAAACAGCCGGTTTATTTTACCACGATTCAATATGATGATTGTGTTTATGGTAATGAAAATAGTATACATGTTGAATCGTTAAAGACAGAAAGTAAGTTGTTAATTGCTGGAATTGCAAAGCCAAAATTGTTTTTCGATTTTCTTAAGAGTGATACAGATGAGAAGATAGTATTTCCTGATCATCATCATTTTTCAAAGCAAGATTGCGAACAAATTTTAGCAAAAGCTAAGGAAAAAAAAATTATTACAACGGAAAAAGATTTTGTTCGATTAAATGGGTTGTTACCCAATGCACAACTGTATTATTTACCAATAAAAGCTGTTTTTTTAAATACAAATTTTGATAAAGCGATAGAGGATTATGTGGGAAAAAGTACAAGAAACAGTTAATTTTATTAAAGAAAAAACAAATTTTACTCCTGAATTTGGGGTGATATTAGGTTCAGGTTTAGGAGATTTTATTTACGATATCTCTATAGAGCATGTTTTGCCTTATACTGAAATTCCAAATTTTCCGATTTCAACGGTTCAAGGACACAAAGGTGCTTTAGTATTCGGAACCATAGAAGGAAAAAAAGTTGTTGCTATGCAAGGCCGTTTCCATTTTTATGAAGGGTATGACATGAAACAAGTTACCTTTCCAGTTCGAGTTATGAAATTTTTAGGCATACAAAAACTAATTGTATCTAACGCTTCAGGTGGAGTTAATCCTGCATATAAAGTGGGTGATATTGTGGTAATTACAGACCACATTAACATGTTGCCAGAACATCCGCTTCGAGGTCAGAATGATGAACGCTTTGGGCCGAGATTTGTAAATATGAGCGAACCATATTCTACGGCATTGATTAATAAAGCATTGGAACTGGCAAATCAATTGAAAATTGACTTGAAAACAGGCGTTTATTTAGCGCTTCAAGGACCAACGTTTGAAACACTAGCCGAATACAAAATGGTCAAAGCCATTGGTGCAGATTGTGTGGGAATGTCAACAGTTCCTGAAATAATTGTTGCACGTCATATGGATTTAGAATGTTTTGGAATTTCGGTAATTACCGATATGGGTGACGAAGAAAATATTGAGGAAGTAAATCATGAAGAAGTTTTGGAAGCTGCCAAAAAAGCAGAACCTAATGTTCGTAAATTAATAAAAAACTTGATTATTCATTCTTAGCCAAATATTCGAAAACAACCGAATAAAAATGATCGGGTTCAAATGGTTTTGTAATTACTTCATTCATTCCAAACGATAACAATGTTTCTTTATTTTCGTTCAATGAAATGGCTGTTAGGGCTATAATAGGTGTTTTATTATCAAATGTTCTTATAACAGTTGTAGCATCTGTTCCACTCATGCTTGGTAAATGCACATCCATCAAAATTAGGTCGTATTGATTCGTTTTCACATTTTCAATTGCTTCTTCACCACTGTCAACAATAACACATGAAATACCTTTGTTTTCTAGCATTTTTTGAGTAATCATCTGGTTTATTTTATTGTCTTCCACCAATAGAATTACTTTTTTATTTTCGCTATTTACAATTGTCATTGGAGCTGATTTCAAAACTTCTTTCTGTCCTTTATCGAAAAGCAATTCAAAAGTAAACGTACTTCCTTTTCCACTTTCGCTCGACAAATGAATTGTGCTGCCCATTAACTCCAGAATTTTCTTTACAATTGAAAGTCCTAATCCTGTGCCACCATAGGTTCTGTTTATTTCTACCGAACCTTGGCTAAAACTATCAAAAATAGCTTCTTGTTTTTCTTGAGGTATGCCAATGCCATTATCCTTAATTTCAAAATGTAATTTTATAGTTTCATCACTTTCTTCTATGTTCTTAATCGTAAACCAAACGTCTCCGTTTTTACTAAATTTAATTGCATTGTTTAGTAAATTAATTACGATTTGAGAAAGTTTTGTAGGATCGCCTTTTAGATATTCGGAAATACTAGAATCAATTGTTAGATGACAATTCGTATTGTTTTCATGAATAAATTCGTTAAAAGAAGCGGTAATATTTTCAATCAATTCTTTCAAGTTGAAATTGATTTTTTCGACTTGAATTTTATCCGATTCTAATCGGTTAATTTCTAAAATATCATTAATAAAATTCAATAAATAGCTTCCCGAAAATTCTAATGATTTTAAATAGTTAAGTTGACTAGCCTTAGGTTTTTCTTGCAATAATAAATAGGTTATACCATTTATGGCATTTAATGGTGTTCTCAATTCATGACTAACCGTTGATAAAAATTCGGCTCTTGCTTTTGAAGCCTGCTCTGCCTTTTCTTTTTCAATAGTTAGTTCTTTATTTTTTTCTTCTAAAAGTTTATTTGAGGTAATTCTAATTTTGTTGTTTTTGTAAAGAGAAAAACTTAAAAGCGATAAAATGGAAATTAATGCAATACTCAACACAAAGATTAATTTTGAAAAGCGAAGTTTTTCTTGTTGGCTTTTTTTCTCTTTATCTAATTGTTCAATTTTTTTTATTTGCTCATCAAATTGCGTTTTATCCACCATATTTTCAGACGCATTTGAATAAAAATGAGCAGTGATTGAATCAGTTAAACGAGAATATTCTTTCAAATATGCTAATGATTGTTTAGGATTGTTGGCTTTTTCATAAGCAACGCTCAACTGTTTGAAAATTCTTTTGCTAATACTAAAATCGGTTTTATTGTTTGAATTAGAGCTGTTAGCTGAGTTGTAATAATCAATGGCAGAACTATAGTTACCTGTTGCCATTTCAATTTCACCCAATTGAAAATATGCTTCTGTTTTAGTTGTTGCAAAAGTATCATCAGATAGGTTTTCAATGACCGATTTTAATATTTCTGAAGCAATTGCATATTCCTTTTTTTCTTTCTTAATAATTCCTTTTTGCAAATTAATAAGTTCAATTGCTTCAAGAATATTAAGTTGTTCATAGAGTGTTTTTGCTTTTTCAAAATAAATTTCGGCGACTGCAATTTTATTCTTTTTCAGGTAACATTTTCCTAATCCATAATAGGCAAGTGCTAAATTTGTAGTCGGATTTTTTTTATCAAATACATTGATTGATCTAATGTAGTTATCTATAGCAAGTTCATTTTTTTCAATGTCGAAGTAAATAGTGGCTAGTTGCAAATACCCAATTCCTAATTTTGTTTTTTGTTGCTTGTTTTTAGCAAAGGATATTGCTTTTTCTGTAAATAAAATTGCCTTACTGATGGATTTTTTTTCCTCTTTATTGAATAAACCAATTTCTAAATAATAATCAGTACTATCATTGATTTTTGCAACTTCTTTGTATACCGATTGTGAGTAACTTAGTGAAGATACAAGTAGTAATAATATTGCAAATTGCTTAATCAAATTGGATAGAAATTATTTTTTATCCGTGCAATTTAAGTGATTTGTGGTTAAAAAAAAAGTTTATTTTTTGGATACGAATGAAATTAAATCAATGATTCTTGACGAATAGCCAATTTCATTATCATACCAACCGACTATTTTTACCATTTTATCGATTACTGAAGTTAATTGAGCATCAAAAACACATGAATTTTGATTGCCTATAACATCTACCGAAACAATTGGATCTTCGGTATACTCTAAAATTCCTTTTAAATTGGTTTCAGCAGCTTTTTTAAACGCTAGATTGATTTCGTCTATTGATACTTCTCGTTTTACATTAAAAGTAATATCGGTCAGTGAGCCATCAGCAACAGGAACTCTAATGCCACAACCCCCAATTTTTCTTTCTAATTCTGGAAATATTTTAGTCAATGCTTTTGCTGCTCCCGTGGTTGTAGGAACTATAGATTGTGCAGCGCCACGTGCTCTTCGTAAATCTTTATGCGGTTGATCGTGTAAACTTTGATCAGTGGTGTAGGAGTGAACGGTTGTGATATATGCTTGTTCAATACCACACAATTCTTGAATGATTTTTAGCATCGGTGCTGCGTTATTTGTAGTGCAGCTTGCATTTGAAATAATGGTTTCCGAACCATCTAAAATGTGTTCGTTTACGCCTAAAACAACTGTTTTTATTTGCTCAACTTCTGAAGGCGCAGAAAGAACCACTTTTTTTGCTCCCGCAAAAATGTGCTGGTTTATATCTTCAAACGTTTTGAATTTTCCAGTCGACTCAATTACTATATCAATATTTAATGATTTCCAATCTAAGTTTTCAATGTTACTTTCGTGAAAAAATAAATAGTTTTTTTGATTTACAATTATTGAATTATCTGAAAAAGAAACCGATTCATGTAGAACACCATGAATGCTATCATACTTAACCAAATGCGCCATTGTTTTAGTTTCGGCAATATCATTGATGGCTACCACTTCAATTGTAGGATGATTCAAAAGCAATCGGAAAACATTTCGTCCAATTCTTCCAAAACCATTAATAGCAATTCGTGTTTTCATTAGTTAGTTTAAAAGTTTAGGTGTAAAAAGTTTAAAAGGAAATAAAGTTAATAGGTTTTTCGAACCGTTTAAACTGATAACCTTCTAACCTCATTACCTTTTTAATGAATATGTTTTTCAGCATGATAAGATGAACGAACCAAAGCGCCACTTTCTACATGTCTAAAACCCAATTCTTTTCCTATTTGTTCATATTTTGCAAATTGTTCTGGTGTAATGAATTCTTTAACAGGTAAATGTTTTTTACTCGGTTGTAAGTATTGACCAATTGTAACGATATCTACTTTCGCATCGGCTAAATCGTGTAAAACTTGAATTACTTCTTCCTCGGTTTCACCCAAACCTAGCATGATGCCTGATTTTGTTCTTTTAATGCCTTGCTCTTTCAAATAACGCAATACTTCTAAACTTTTTTCATATTTTGCTTGAATACGCACTTCACGTGTCAAACGTTTTACAGTTTCCATGTTGTGCGAAACTACTTCAGGTGCCACTTCAATAATTCGGTCAATATTTCTAGTATTTCCTTGAAAATCTGGAATTAGCGTTTCTAAAGTTGTGTTTGGATTCATTCTTCGAATGGCTTTTACGGTTTCTGCCCAAATAATCGAACCCATATCTTTTAAATCATCACGATCCACACTAGTAATTACAGCATGTTTGATGTTCATTATTTTGATGGAACGCGCTACTTTTTCAGGTTCGTCCCAATCTACTGTTTCAGGTCGACCAGTTTTTACCCCACAAAAGCCACATGAACGCGTACAGATATTTCCTAAAATCATAAACGTTGCAGTTCCTTCGCCCCAACATTCACCCATATTTGGGCAACTTCCAGAGGTACAAATCGTGTTTAATTTATATTTATCTACTAAACCACGAAGTTCGGTATATTTTTGACCGGTAGGCAATTTTACGCGCAACCATTTTGGTTTGGGTACGGGTGGCGTTATCGATTCTAAAACAGTGTTCATATTCCAACAATTTGAAGCACAAAGATACAATATCAAATTTAGAATTTTGAAGTATGAATTTAGAAAATATTGAGATTAATATAGTTTTATGATTTGTTTGATTGAATTAAATTAAAAAAGCTACCTAAGTAGCTTCTTTAATTATTCAGGACGAATGATTATTGGTAATGTAAATGATGTTCTGACTGGTTTCCCGTTTTTTATACCTGGTTCCCACTTTGTTTTTAAAGATTTTAAGACTCTAATGGCTTCTTTATCTAATCCATAACCTGGATTTTGAAGTACTTTAATATCTGTTAATGTGCCATTTTTTTCAATTACAAAATATACAATAATGCGTATTGGTTGAGATGAATCGGTTTCAGGTTTTTCAAATCTATTCCCAACAAATTGATAAAATTTTTCAATTCCTCCTGGATATTCAGGTTGTTTGTCTAGTACACCTGGTACAAAAGGTTCATTTGTTGGCGTTGTATTTATTAAACTGCCAATGCTAGTTCCGCTAGAGTTTCCAATATTAATTTCAGTTCCAGTTCCTGCTGTATTGCTAGAAGGTGTTGCTAAAGTCGAATTGGTATGGTTGCTTTCTGGTTTTATTTCTGTTTTAGGAACAATACTCGCATTATTTAAACTAGGAACTGATTTTGAAGTTTTTGGCGCTGTTTCTGCTGGCTGAGATTCTTCAATTGATAATTCTTTTTTAAAATTAACTGTTGTTAGTTCAATTATTGTATCTAAATTTTCAGTAATCGTTGGAACATTTTCCGTAGTTAATTTATTGAAAATTATAAATACGCTCACAAATGCGCATAAAAATACAACAGCACTAAATAATGCTTTTATTGTAGTTTTGTTGCTGTCTTTTCTTAATTGATAAGCACCATACTCTTTGTTTCGGCCTTCAAAAACCAAATCAATCCACTTTTTTTCAAAAATACTTACACTTCTCATAATTTCTATTTTTAATTGTTAAGTAAAAATGTTTCATTGTTAGATATTTGTTATCTTTTTAACAAATAACGCAAAGAGTATTTATTATATTGTGCTATTGTTTGAAAAAAATGAATTTACTTTTTTTGAATTATCTCCGCCAACAATTTCTTAGCTCGAAGTAATTTAATTTTGATGTTGCTTAGTGGTTCATCAATTTGTTCGGCCATTTCTTGATAGGTCATTTCTTGAAAATAACGCATTTGAATTACTTCCTGATAGGCAGGTTTCAATTGTTTAATGTATTGCAGTAGTTGTGCTAAATTTTGTTCGATAATTAATTCGTCTTCGGCAGAATTTGAATCGTCAACAACATTGTATGCTTGGCGATCATCTTCATCATTAATTTCTATAAACAGCGATGATTTTTTCTTTCGAAGCAAGTCGATATGAACATTTTTTGCGATCGCTATTAGCCATGTATTAAAACCATATTCTGGATTATAAGTAGCAATTTTGTCAAAAGCTTTTGCAAAAGTTTCTATGACAATATCTTCGGTATCGGTTTCGTTTTCAGTACGTTTCAACATAAAACCATACACTTCGTTCCAGAAAAAATCCAACAAAAAAGTGAAAGCTACTTGGTCTCCCTTTTTAGCTTTTTCAATGTTTTTTTGAATTAGGACTGAGTTTACTTCCAATGGACGGGTTTTGAAAAGATGTTTTTAATAAAAACGATAACTTGTGTAAAAATAAGAATTAATTCAATTATTGGATACCAATACATGACATCTTTTTCTTTCAACTTTGCTGCCGAATAGCCTAGTGTAATCCAACTGAAAAGATATCTAAAACCAATAATACTTGTAATTATGATCCATTGGTACTGAAAAGCTAATAAAAGAATGGCAAGTACAAAAAAACTTACTTGTGAAAACAAAAAGAATCCCAACTGAAATTGATCAAATCCTTTGTAAAATTTTGCTGTTGCAGCATTTCTTCTCTTTTGGGTTAACCAATCTTTTAAAGTAGTTTTAGGTGCTGTTTGCGTAAAGCTTTCTGGGCTAAATAATATTTCGGTGTTTGCTGCTGTTGCGGCTTGGTTTATGAATAAATCGTCATCTCCTGATCGTATTTTCATGTGGTCCATAAATCCTCTTACATTGAAAAATTCTGATTTTTTATAGGCTAAATTTCGACCCACACCCATATACGGTTTTCCTAATTTTGCCCAAGAAAAATATTGCGTTACATTTAGGACGGCATCAAAACGAATGATTTTGTTTAAAAACGAATTTTTAACTTTTTCATAAGCGCCATAGCCTAATACAATGGTTTTCTCTTTTGTGAATTGACTAGAAATTTGAAGTAACCAATCATTTGAAACCGGATAACAGTCAGCATCAGTAAACACTAAATATTCGTTTTTTGCAGCTTTAATTCCAAGTGTTAAGGCAAATTTTTTATTTCCCCAGAATGCTTCGTTATTTTGAACTTTAACCAGTTTTACATTCGCATATTGCTTTTCATAAGCTTCAAAAAGTTCTAAAGTATCGTCGCTAGAAGCATCATCAATTAATACAATTTCATAGTCTGGATAATTTTGAGCCGCAATCAATGGAAAATATTTTTTTATATTTTCTTCTTCGTTTTTTGCGCAAATAATGATAGAAATTGGAAGTTTTTTAGGTTGAATAGTTTGTTTTTTAGCAAATGAAAATCGGCCAAAAATAAACACATAATACACTAATTGAATTAATGTAATACCAATAAAAACAAGTAACAAAATGAATAGCATAGAATAATGGGTATCGTTTTTTTAATATTCGACAAAGGTAAATAATAAAAAGAAATTGGGCAATTAAATAATATTCACTTCTGCTTCAATTTCTATCCCAAATTGCGTTACTATTGTTTCTTGAATATTTCTGGAAAGTGCTACAATTTCGGCACCCGATGCGGTTCCATAATTGACTAAAACCAGCGCTTGATTTTTATGCACACCAGCATCTCCAAAGCGTTTTCCTTTGAATCCTGCTTGTTCAATTAACCATCCAGCCGGAACTTTTACATGGGTTTCTGATACTACATAATGCGGCATTTCAGGATGAAGTGTTTTTGCTTTTTCGTATGCTTCATTTGAAATAATTGGGTTTTTAAAAAAACTTCCGCTGTTGCCTAATTCCTTTGGGTCAGGTAATTTACTTTGACGGATGGCAATTACAGCATTACTAACCTCTTTTAATGTTGGGTTTTGTATGTTTTGTTTTTGTAATTCGGTTTCAATTGCGCCATACGTTGTTGATACATTATGGTTTCTTTTTGATAATTTAAAGCTTACCGAAGTGATGATATATTGATCTTTTAATTCATTTTTAAAAACACTTTCCCGATACTCAAATTTGCATTGCGCATTAGTAAATGTTTCAATTGCTAATGTTTTTTTGTTAAGTGCTTCACAAGAAAACATGGTATCTTTAATCTCAACTCCATAGGCACCAATGTTTTGAATAGGTGTTGTGCCAACATTTCCAGGTATTAACGATAAATTTTCAATTCCGCCAAAATTTTGATCAATACACCAAAGTACAAATTCATGCCAATTTTCGCCAGCTTGCGCTTTTACAATAACAAAATCATCATTTTCTTCAACAATTTCTCTTCCTTTTAAATTAATGTGAACTACTAATTTATGAATATCCTGAGTTAAAAGCATATTACTGCCACCTCCTAAAATAAAAATTTCGTTTTTTTTAGAAAGGATATCTTTCAGTTCCTCAACTGAAGTAACCGAAACAAATGCTTTTGCTTTAGCATCAATTCCGAAAGTGTTGTATTTTTTTAACGATTGATTCTGTATGATGTTCATATGATTATAGTAAAGGTATATTATAAAGCTTTTCTCAATTCTTCTTCACTTACAAATTCATTCTTTTTGAAGGTTTCTTTGCCATTTTTATAAACCAGAATAACCGGTAAGCCTTGATAACCTAGCGCATTAAATAGCGATTTGTTTTTATCGGCGTCTATGCGATGAATAGTAACTGTACTTGCTAATTCAGTATTCATTTTTTCTAAATATGGAGCCATTTTTTTACATGGCGCACACCACTTTGCATAAAAATCAATAACAACTATTTTATCTGAAGTAAGTAATTTAGCATATTCTTCTTTTGTCATTCCTGTCCAAACTTCATTTGATTGTGGATTAGCTTTACTCCAAGCTAAATAACCACCATCTAATTCAATAACTTCTCTGAATCCTAATTCTTTTAGTTCAGCAGCAGCTTTTTTACTTCTTCCGCCGCTTAGGCAATAAACAAGAACAGGTTTTGTTTTGTCTAAATTTCCTATTGATGAACTCCATTTTTCGCTTGCTATACTTATGTTTTTGGCATTTTTTATATGTCCGCCTTTAAATTCATCTTCGGTTCTTACGTCAACAAGTTGTATTTCTGAATTTTTTTCTAATATAGATTTAAATTCTGCTACATCTACACTTTTAAAATTTTGGCTATTTGAGCAACTTATTGATAGTAAAAAAATTAAAGTTACAATGATTGATTTTGTTTTTTTCATTTTTTATTGAATATTAAATATTTTATAAGATTGATGTGTTTCTTGAATAATTAGTTCTGTTCGTTCTGCATGTGTGTCAGAAATAAAAATTTGACCGAAAACGGAATCATTTACCATAGTTACTATTTTTTGCACTCTAGTTTCATCCAGTTTATCAAAAATATCATCAAAAAGTAAAATGGGTAATTCACCGCTTTGTTTTTTCATGAATTCAAATTGCGCCAGTTTCAATGCAATAAGAAATGACTTTTGTTGACCTTGTGATCCGAATTTTTTAATTGGAAACCCCTCAATTTCAAAAATTAAATCGTCTTTATGAATTCCAGCGCTCGTATATTGAATAATTCGGTCTTTTTGTAAATTATCTTCTAAAAGTGAAAGTAGATCACTTTCGAATAATTGACTTTCATATTTTAAAGCAACCTTTTCATTTCCTCCCGAAATATTAGCATGATGTTTTTCAAATATGGGAACAAATTCTTCCAAAAATTGTTTTCTTTTATCAAAAATTTGTTGTCCAGAGCTGCTTAATTGTTCATTGTAAATCGATAAGTTATCGTTGTCAAATGTTTGATTAACTGCAAAATATTTCAGCAAAGCATTGCGTTGTGAAAGTGTTTTTTGGTATTGAATTAATAATTGTAAATAGGATGAGTCAAGAGTTGCAATTACACTATCAATAAATTTTCTTCGGGTTTCACTTCCTTCTACAATTAAATCTGCGTCTGAAGGCGAAATAATGACCAAAGGAATTAATCCAAGATGTTCCGAAAGTTTATCGTACACTTTTCCGTTTCGTTTGATGGTTTTTTTCTGCCCTTTTTTTAAACTGCATACCACTTTTTCATCTTTATTATTTTTATTAAGCAAACCATCGATTACAAAATATTCTTCACCGTGTTTGATATTTTGAATGGCTAATGGATTAAAATAACTTTTTCCGTAGGCCAAATGGTATATAGCGTCTAAAATATTGGTTTTTCCAACACCATTCTTTCCTACAAAGCAGTTGATTTTAGCATCAAATTCAAATTCAATTTGAGCTAAATTTTTATAATTAAGAAGAGATAATTGTTGTAAAAACACTATATTGGTACTTTAAATTAAGTTTAAAAATAACACATTTTGCAAAAGTATATTGATTTTGTTAAAAATATCTACTAAAATGGTTTTTAATTTTAATAAAAATTATATTTTTGCACCACATTAAATTTAATATAAATGGCAACATATAACAAAAGAGGTTACAAAGCACCAAAACCAGAAGAGGCAAAAATTGAAAACGATTTTGAAGAAGTAGTAGATGTTAGTGATAGTACTACAGCTGAGGTTTTTAATAAATTAGATGAAACGGCTTCAAGAACTGAAGACTGGGTTGCTAAAAACCAAAAATTAATTTTAGGAATTGTTGGTGTTATTGCAGTTGTAACATTATCATATGTTTTGTACAATAAATTTATTGTAGAGCCTAAAGAAGATAAAGCAACAAATGAAATTTTTCAGTCACAACAATATTTTCAACAAGCAGTTGATGCTACTACAAAACCAGATTCTTTATATAATTTAGCACTTAAAGGTGGTGAAGGAAAATTAGGATTTGTTGGTATTGCAGAAGAATATGCTGGAACCGATGCTGGTAACCTAGCTAATTATTATGCAGGTATGTCATATTTAAATATTGGTGATTATAAAAAAGCCATTTCTTATTTAGAAAAATTTAAATCAGAAGATGCTATTTTAAAACCATTGGCAATTGGAGCAATTGGTGATGCTTTATCTGAAACTAATAAAGTGGATGATGCAATTTCACAGTACAAAAAAGCGGCTGAAGCATCAGAAAACGATTTTACAACACCACGCTTTCTATTCAAAGCCGCGCAATTACTAGTTATTTCTGGTAAAAAAGCTGAAGCGAATAAGTTATTTGTTGAAATTAAAGAAAAATATGAAACTTCTAAAGAAGGAATGAACATTGATGCATATATTGCGATGACCGAATAGTATGGCAACAGAAAATAAAAATTTATCTAATTACGATAAAAATACAATCCCAAGCGCGAAAGATTTTCGGTTTGGGATTGTTGTTTCAGAGTGGAATGATCAAGTAACCGAAGGATTGTATAACGGCGCATTTTTAGCTTTGACAGATTGTGGCGCTTTACCTGAAAATATAATTCGATGGAATGTGCCAGGAAGTTTTGAGTTAATTTTTGGAGCACGTCAAATGCATGAAAAATTAGAATTAGATGCCGTAATTGTTATTGGTTGTGTCATTAAAGGCGAAACCATGCATTTTGAATTTGTTTGCGAAGGCGTAACTCAAGGCATGAAAGATTTAAACTTACTGTATGATGTGCCTACTATTTTTTGTGTATTAACCGATAATAATATGCAACAATCATTAGATAGAAGTGGAGGGAAGCATGGAAATAAAGGAGTTGAAGCGGCTATAGCAGCGATAAAAATGGTTGCTTTGAATAAGGATTAAAAATTTTATTCAAAAGCTACATTTGGAACTAACTTATTTGTTTCGTTTTTTTATTTTAACTTTTTGCAATACAATTCCCAATTTTAAATTCTTAAATTTGTAACATAACTTAAAAATAATCTTCAGTTTAATGGCTGCAAGTATCATACAATTATTACCTGATCATGTTGCAAATCAAATTGCTGCCGGAGAGGTTGTGCAACGTCCTGCTTCAGTAGTTAAAGAATTACTAGAAAATGCAGTTGATGCGAAAGCTTCAGATATTAAATTAATTGTAAAAGAAGCGGGTAAAACTTTAGTTCAAGTTATAGATAATGGTTTAGGAATGAACACAACCGATGCACGATTGTGTTTTGAACGCCATGCTACTTCAAAAATTCGTCAAGCCGAAGATTTATTTGATTTACATACCAAAGGTTTTCGTGGTGAAGCATTAGCCTCAATAGCCGCTATTGCTCATGTTGAAATGAAAACCAAACAAGATCAAGAAGAATTAGGAAATCATATTGTTGTTGAAGGGAGTAAATTAATCTCACAAGAGGTGGCAGTTTTACCTAAAGGAACTTCTTTTGCAGTTAAAAATTTATTTTTTAATATTCCTGCGCGTCGTAATTTTTTAAAATCGGAAACTGTTGAATTTCGCCATGTAATGGATGAATTTCAAAGGGTAGCAATGGCGCATCCGTCGATTTCATTTACTTTAATTCATAATGGAAGTGAATTGTATAATTTGCCGAGTTCTAATTTTCGCCAACGAATTGTTGCTATTTTTGGAGGAAAAACAAATGAAAAATTAGTACCCGTTGCAGAAGATACCGAACTTGTTAAGATATCAGGATTTGTAGGTAAGCCCGAGTTTGCCAAAAAAAGTAGAGGCGAACAGTTTTTCTTTGTGAATGATAGATACATTAAAAGTCCTTATTTGCATCATGCCATCATGAGTGCTTATGAAGGCTTGTTAAAAGAAGGAAATCAGCCTAGTTATTTCTTGTATTTGCATGTTCCTCCTCATACCATTGATATCAATATTCATCCTACTAAAACCGAAATTAAATTTGATGACGAACATTCGTTATACGCTATTTTGCGTTCGGCAGTAAAACATAGTTTAGGACAGTTTAATGTCGCTCCAATTTTAGATTTTGAGCGCGATTCCAATTTAGATACTCCGTACCAATATAAAGATAAAGAAGCCGATTTTCCTACGATTCAAGTGAATTCAGGGTTTAATCCATTTGCAACCGAAAAACCTTCTAAATCGCTTTCATCCTTTGGAAGTTATAAAAATGAAACTACGCAATCAAATTGGGAAAGTTTATACGTTGGTCTAAAACAAGATACTGAAGAAATTGCTTCGTTTTCTTTTGAAAGTGAAGAAGTTACCGGTAAGTTATTTGAAGATGATACAATTGAAACGTCAACGTCTACCTATCAAATTCATAAAAAATATATTGTAAGTGCAATTAAATCGGGGATGCTTGTTATTAATCAAAAAAGAGCACATCAGCGAATTTTGTATGAACAATTTTTGACTAATATTACGATTCAAAAAGCAGCTAGCCAACAATTGTTATTTCCATTGGAATTATATTTTTCTTCAGACGAAATGCAATTATTGAAAGAATTACAACACACTTTAGAAAATACCGGTTTTGTTTTTGAAGCCTTTACAGCAGATGCTATTCAAATTTCTGGATTGCCTGTTTTAATGAAAGAAAGTGAAGTTTCAATGGTATTAGAGTCATTAATTAGTAATTTACAAAATGAAGTTCCAGAAAGTAGTTTTTCACAAAGTGATACTATTGCAAAATCAATGGCCAAAAGTTTAGCCATAAAAACAGGAACCTATTTAACAGAAAAAGAACAGGAAAACGTCTTAAATTCATTGTTTGCTTGTAAAGAACCAAACGTTTCTCCGTTTCAAAAACCAACCTTTATTACTTTAACGGTAGAAGATTTAGATAAAAGATTTGCACTATGATGAATAACATGACCGATACTGTAAAGCAGTTATTGATTTTAAATATTTTGTTTTTTATTGGCGCTCAATTTGTGCCTCAGGCAACGGATTTATTAGCTTTACAATATTTTGAAAATGATAAGTTCAAATTATGGCAACCGATCTCGCACATGTTCATGCATGGTGATTTAATGCATATTTTCTTTAATATGTTTGCCTTGGTATCCTTTGGAAGTTCTTTGGAGCATTTTTGGGGCCCAAAGAAGTTTTTATTCTTTTATTTTTCCTGCGGAATTGGAGCCGCTTTAATTCATTCGGGGATTAATTATTATCATTTTCATGACGGATTAAATACGCTTGTTTTAAACGGGTTTAAAGAAACCGAAATTTTAAATTTAATTAACGAAGGAAAATTCATGACTTCATGGCAAGCAGTTTTGTCTCCAAATACGTTTGAAAATATGATTGGAGCTTTAACACCAACTGTTGGAGCTTCAGGTGCTATTTATGGGTTGTTAGTTGCTTTTGCCTTTATGTTTCCTAATGCTGAGTTGGCTTTGCTATTTATTCCGGTTCCAATTAAAGCGAAGTATTTTGTACCCGGAATTGTACTTTTGGATTTATTTTCAGGAGTAACCGGATACAGTATTTTTGGAGGCGGAATTGCCCATTTTGCTCACGTTGGTGGAGCATTGTTTGGATTTATCTTGATGTGGTATTGGAAGAAAAATCAATTCAATCAAAATCGTTGGGACAGATAGTTGTAGTAGAAAATAGAAATAAGGGTAAAGAGTAAAGATGAATATTTTTGACGATATAAAACTGCAATATAAAATAGGAGGAATGGTGCAAAAGTTAATCTTTTGGAACATTGGACTTTTTGTTTTGTTTTCGCTTTTGACTGTCGTTTTTAAATTTTCTAATATCGCTTTTAATTATTTTGACTGGGTTGCATTATCTTCAAACACGACTGAATTTTTAGCTAAACCTTGGACAATAGTTACCTTTAATTTTTTTCACGCAACTATTTTACATTTAATTTTTAATTTAATAATCTTGCATTTTTCAGGACGATTATTCAATACCTATTTTACAGATAAACAACTTTTTGGGGTGTATCTTTTAGGCGGAATTTTTTCGGGATTGACCTTTATTTTGATGTTTTTTTTATTAGGTAAAATATCACCGCTAGTAGGGGCAAGCGGAGCCATTATGGCGCTTTTGATTGCTACGGCAACCTATGCTCCTTTTATGTTATTGCGTATTCCGTTACTAGGTGTAGTTAAACTTTGGCATGTGGCATCTGTTATTCTTTTGATTGATTTAATTCAATTGCCTTATGAAAATATGGGAGGTCATTTGGCTCATTTAGGAGGTGCTATTTTTGGCTTTATTTATATAAAATTACTCCAATCGGGAATAGATCTTACAAAGCCTATTTCTGTTTTATTAGATGGTTGTGTTACTCTTTTTAAACCCAAAAAGAAAACTCCATTCAAAAAAGTGCATCGCAATACTTCAAAAAATAATGTACATTCGTATAATCAAAATAAAGACATCACACAAAAACAGATTGACGAAATTCTAGATAAGATTAGTCAATCGGGGTATAATTGTTTGACAAAAGAGGAAAAAGAATTTTTATTTAAAGCAGGTAAATAGTACAAATGCAACAACAAACGTGGTGGACTAAAATTATTTTTTATTTCAATATAGCTCTCGCTATAGCTACTTTTGTTGCATATACGTTACCTTTTTTAGCACCCAAGGCATTTCCATTTCTAAGTGTATTGACACTCGTGTTGCCTTTTTTCTTACTGTTGAATTTTTTATTTTTTATTTATTGGTTATTGCAGTTAAAAAGATACATGCTACTTTCGGGTGTTCTTTTATTATTAGGAATTTCATTTTTAAATAGATTCTATAAATTTTCAGAAACTAATTTACCTGAAGAACCATCTGATTTCAAATTGATGAGTTATAATGTTCGTTTATTTAATCTTTACGAATGGTTGCCAAATGATGATGTTCCTTTTCAAATTTCAAATCTATTATTAGATGAGCAACCTGATGTTTTATGTTTACAAGATTACTCGCCAAATGATGATGTGAATTTCAATATGTTCAAGTATAAAACGGTAAAACTAGAAGGAGATCGTCTTAAGTTTGGTCAAGCGATTTATTCGAAATTTAGAATAATAAATTCGGGAGAAATTGAATTTCCAAATTCATACAATAGCGTAATTTATGCCGATATTCTTAAAGAAAAAGATACTTTACGTGTGTATAGTATGCATTTAGAATCGGTTAAAATTAGTGCCGATATTAATCAGGAAATGGACGAAAAGCGATCTAAGTTTATTTTTAATAATATTAGCAAAGCATTTAGTCAACAACAACATCAATCGGAATTAATAAAGGAACATTATGCTTCTTGTCATTTTCCAATAATTATTTGTGGTGACATGAATAACAGCGCTTTTTCATACGTATATCGAACGATTAAAGGCGATTTGAAAGATGCCTTTGAAGAAGCAGGAACTGGTTTTGGAAAATCGTATAATTACAAATATTATCCGGCGAGAATTGATTATGTTTTTGTTGATAATGCTATTCAAGTCAAGCAGTTTTCTTCTTTAGATTATTTTATTCAAAGTGATCATTTTCCGCAAATAGCTCGTTTAAAATTCAACTCAAAAGAATAATTAGAGCGATTGATTTTTTAAATAATCCACGGCATATCTACCTTCATTAAACAATAAATCTAAAATGCTTAGGTTGTTAATGAAGCCATGTTTTTCATTAAATACTTGTGTGTATTCTTCAATTTGGGTGACGTCTTTTTTTCCATTTGCCAAATATCTGAAATCCATATATTTTGGTGTTTCGTGAAAATATTCTGTAGTCATATCAGGGACTATTTTTATTCCTAAACTTTCATTTATAAGTTCAAAAATTTTCAAATTCAAATCAAGGATAAACTCTTGTTTCTTTTCGAATAGAGGCCGAAAATCATCTTCAAAATATTCAAAAAAAGGTGAAGTTCTATAGGCTGCTTCTAATGATTTAAAATGATTTTTTTGCCAAGCAAAGTCATTTTCAATACGAACGTCTTTGTATTTCTGATGTTTATCTTTACTATGTTTTATCGGAACATTTAATAATTGAATTCCATTTGGACTATAAATATACATCCGGTTTCTGTTGGTTTGTTTTTGGAAATTGTCTTCCATTTCAAACGTAACCGAATTAGCTTTAACCATTGCAATGTAATGACTTATTGATGGGAAATAGGTTGGATGTATAAGGATATTCATTAGTCTTCTTTCTTCTTTTTCTTTTTTCTAAAATAATCAAAAGCAAAATAACCGGCTAATGCAAATAAGAAATATTTAAAATAGGATTGAGGTTGGCCTGTTCCGCTCACGGTTGTAAATAAACGATCCCAACGGATGCTCCAATTTTTAAGACCATCGTTGATTCCATCAATACTCATCCAAATAAAAATGGGTTTTCCAACAATGTGATCGGATGGTACAAAGCCCCAATAGCGTGAATCTAATGAATTATGACGATTGTCTCCCATCATCCAATAATAATCTTGTTCAAAAGTATATGAAGTGGCTACTTTTCCATCAATTCTGATTTCATTTCCAGTTACTTTTAAATCTTTTCCTTCATATTCGCCAATTACTTTTTTGTAAAATGGAAGTGTTTCTGCATTCAATTCAACAGTTTTTCCAGCTTCAGGAATATAAATTGGGCCTAAATTATCTACGTTCCAATTTTTTGTTCCAGGAAATATTGAGGTATCAGTTCCTTTATGTATAATACGTTCAACTTTAGTAATTCCAGGAATATTTTTAATTCGTTCAACAGATTCAAGAGGTAAAGCACTAAATAAAAGTGTGTCATTAGCTATTTGTCCAAATGCATCTGTAATATGAAGTTCCTCTTTAATGTAATCTAAGTTTACTTGTGTTTTACCATCCCAAGCTACTTTATAAGAATATTGCGGCTTAGCTCTTTCAGGAAGTATTGATTCTTTTCCGTTGATATAAACAACACCATCCTTTATTTCAATTTTATCACCAGGTATTGCAGTACATCTTTTTACATAGTTTGTTTTTTTATCAATAGGCTTGTCATATCTTTTGTCAGCAGCTTTATACATGTGGTATAAAGTATCAGCTGGCCAATTAAAAACAACAATATCATTACGCTCTATTTTTTGCAAAGTAGGAAATCTAAAATAAGGTAATTGAGGTTTTGATGTATATGATTTTATTTTAATTAAAGGCAAAGTATCATGAACCATTGGAGCTGCAATAGGCGTCATTGGTGTTCTTGCGCCATAATGAAACTTACTTACAAAAAGAAAATCGCCAACTAATAATGATTTTTCTAATGAGGATGTAGGAATGGTAAACGGTTGGATGAAATAGGTATGCACTAAGGTAGCCACTACAATTGCAAAAGACAAAGAACCTAAAGTGTCCATCGTTTTGTTAGGTGCTTTTAAATCGCGCTTTTCATGATACGTTACTTCTTGCGTATAATTCACATAGGCAATGTAAAGACCTAAGGTAAATACCCCTAAAAGCATATCCATTGTTGATTTCTTGCCAAAAGTACGTAAGGTTTCAATCCAAATTATTGGAAATAAAAACAAATTGATTACGGGGATAAATAGTAATACTATCCAATATTTTGGACGATTAATTATTTGCATTAATACAATTCCGTTATAAACAGGAATGAATGCTTCCCATGCTTTTCTATTTGCTTTAACGTATAATTTCCAAGTTCCAATTCCGTGAAGAATTTGAACAAATAAGATAAAAAGTAACCAACCTGATATTTCCATTTTTAATATCGTTTAATTGTTAAATTGTATAATTGTTTATTTTGAGTTTAAACCCAAAACATCTTTCATTGTAAAAGCCCCTTTTTTCCCTATAAGCCATTCGGCAGCAACAACGGCACCTAAAGCAAAACCTTCTCGGCTGTGTGCTGTGTGTTTGATTTCAATTTGATCGACTTCACTATCATAAAAAATACTATGTGTTCCAGGAACATTTTCGATACGTTTTGCTTCAATATGAATTTGCTTCGCCTGTTCGCTATGGCTCGAGTCATTGCTAATAGGTGTTTCTAATGTCCAATTGGCATAATTTGTATTTTTGATTATGCCTTCAGCTAATGTTATTGCTGTGCCACTTGGTGCATCTAATTTTTGTGTATGATGAATTTCCTCCATTGAAACCTTATATTGCTTCAAATTTGCCATCATCTTTGCTAAATATTCATTCAATTCAAAGAATACATTTACACCCAAGCTAAAGTTAGATCCATAAATAAAACTACCCTTTTTTGCATTGCATAGTTCAACCATTTTTTGGTAATCAACTAACCAACCTGTAGTGCCAGATATTACTGGAATTCCGTTATTTATACATTCTGAAATGTTAGCTACTGCACAATCGGGAACACTAAAATCAATAGCTACATCAGCATTTTTCAATCCCTCAAATGAAGTGTCTTTGCCTTTTTTTAATACAACTTCATGACCACGTTCTAAAGCTATTCGTTCAATAACTTTTCCCATTTTTCCGTAACCTAGAAGTGCTATTTTCATGTTGTATTAGTTGTGTTATTACAAAATTGTTACCTAATTTTTTGTTAAAAATTATACGTTAGTGTTACTCCGTAATTGTATTTATAATCGAAATCATTCTGATTTAAATCGGGTTTGAGCGACAAATTATCATTTACGTTAAATTGCATTAAATGTGCATCAACATTAGCGTCAACAATATTTAAGATGTAGATTCCGGCAGTAATCAATGCTGATAAATCTCTATTTCGTTGATGAAATTTTTGTCCACGAATTACCCAATCGTCACTTTTTCCTCCATAAATCGGATGGTTTGAATCGGCTGTTCCAGCTAGTCTTCTTTTATATTCGTCTCTGTAATTATGGTATTTATTTTGATTCCAAGTGTAGGAATATATTCCAATTCCTAATCCAAGATAAACAATTGGGATTTTCCAATATTTTTTATTGTAAGCTTGACCTAATCCTGGCAATACTGCCGAAAAAAAAGCGGCTTTTGCTGGAGCATTCGGATTAATTTCAACTCTGGTTGTGTCTGCTGCTCGCAACGAAACTTCTTTTTGAGCATTCCCTTGAAAGTGAAAAAATAAAAATAGTAGTATGTAAAATAGCCTTTTCACTAGGAGTGAATTAATTTTAAAATTCGATTAAAATCTTCCTCTGAATGGAATGGAATTGTAATTTTACCTTTTCCATTTCCTGCTACTTTTACATCAACTTTAGTTCCAAAATAATTTGCAAATACTTTTTTCTCAGCATCTTTGATTTCAAAAGAATTTGATTTTGTTGATTTGGCTGCTTTTGGTTTTAAGCTTTCTTGGTAATTTTTTACTAAAGCTTCAGTTTCTCTCACTGAAAGATTTTGAGTAACAACTTTATGATAGATATCGCTTTGAATATCTTGATTGTCAATGTTTATCAATGCTCTTCCGTGTCCCATAGAAATGAATCCATCTCGCATTCCAGTTTGTATAATTGGGTCTAATTTAAGCAAACGTAAATAGTTGGTAATGGTGGAACGTTGTTTTCCTACACGCTCACTCAATTCTTCTTGTGTTAACTTAATTTCCTCAATAAGTCTTTGGTATGAAATAGCAACTTCAATTGGATCTAAGTCATGTCGTTGAATATTTTCAACCAAAGCCATAACTAAGGATTCATTATCATTTGCTAAACGAATATAGGCCGGTATAGTTTTCAGTCCAATTAGTTTTGAAGCACGCAAACGACGTTCCCCCGAAATTAATTGGTATTTGTTAAAATCAAGCTTTCTGACGGTAATTGGTTGAATTACACCTATTTCCTTGATAGATTTTGCTAGTTCTTGTAAGGTATCTTCGTTGAAATTAGTTCTAGGTTGAAACGGATTAATTTCAATAGATTCTGTATCTAATTCAATAATATTTCCTACTACTTTATCAGCATTTTTATCCGTAACAGATTTAATATCGTTTTCAGGATCTTTTAGTAAAGCCGATAATCCTCTTCCAAGGGCTTGTTTTTTTACCGCTTTTGTCATTTTCTACTATTGATTTCTTTTAATAATTTCTTCGGCCAAATTTAAATAATTTGAAGCGCCTCTACTCGTTGCATCATAATTAATGATACTTTCTCCAAAACTTGGTGCTTCACTTAATTTGATGTTTCTTTGGATAATTGTTTCAAAAACCATATCGTTAAAATGTTTTTGAACTTCTTCTACTACTTGATTTGATAGGCGTAAACGCGAATCGTACATAGTTAATAATAATCCTTCAATATCTAATGTTGGATTGTGTATTTTTTGCACACTTTTTATAGTGTTTAATAATTTTCCCAAACCTTCTAATGCAAAATATTCACATTGAATAGGAATAACAACACTATCTGCTGCTGTTAATGCATTCAATGTTAATAATCCTAATGATGGTGCACAGTCAATAATAATATAATCGTAATCATTTTTAATGGTTTCCAATGCTTGTTTGAGCATGTACTCACGATTTTCTTTATCGACTAATTCAATTTCAATAGCAACTAAATCAATATGAGCTGGAATCACTGATACATTTGGAGCTGAACAGGAAACAGTTGCTTCTTGAGGAGTAGCGCTATGTTCTAAAACTTGATACGAACCAATTTCAACACTCTCTACATCAATTCCTAATCCTGAACTCGCGTTGGCTTGTGGGTCGGCGTCAATTAAAAGTACTTTTTTTTCTAAAACACCAAGTGATGCTGCTAAGTTAACAGAAGTTGTTGTTTTTCCTACTCCACCTTTTTGATTTGCTATTGCAATGATTTTACCCATTTGTTTGTTAAAAAATTAAGTTGTAAAAATACAATTATTTATGGTTTTGTCAAGGCAATTTTGTTAACAATGGGTTAAAGTCTTTGTTAGTGCTTTTAAAATAAACAAACTATATTTTTTTATGGTTTAAAATCATTGTCTATTTGATAAAAATAAGAGTACTTTACCAATAAAAATTTATTCCTCTAGTAAAATTTCTAAAATACTTATTGCAGCTTCACTAATTTTAGTTCCAGGACCAAAAACGGCTACAGCTCCGGCGTCGAATAAGAATTGGTAGTCTTGTGCAGGAATTACACCGCCAACAATGACCATAATGTCTTCTCTGCCATATTCTTTTAGTGCTGATATTACTTGGGGCACTAAAGTTTTGTGACCTGCGGCTAAAGAAGAAACGCCTAAAATATGCACGTCATTTTCAACCGCTTGTTTAGCTGCTTCTTGAGGTGTTTGGAATAACGGACCAATGTCTACGTCAAAACCTACATCGGCATAACCTGTTGCAACTACTTTGGCACCACGATCGTGACCGTCTTGTCCCATTTTCGCAATCATAATACGAGGACGACGCCCTTCTTTCTTCGCGAAAGCATTAGCTAATTGTTTAGCTTTTTCAAAACTTTCGTCATTTTTTATTGCTGCACTATACACGCCACTTACTGATTTAATTTGTGCTTTATATCTTCCGAAAACAACTTCTAGCGCCTCACTAATTTCGCCTAAAGTTGCTCTATATCTTGCTGCTTCTACCGCTAAAGATAGTAAATTTTCACCGTTGTCATTCCCATGTAAATGGGAATTAGCGCTTTCTGTTAATTTTGCTAAACATGCTGCAACTTTAGTATTATCGCGAGTCACTTTAATTTGCTCTAAACGTTCAATTTGTTGTTTACGCACCATTTGGTTATCCACATCCAAAATATGTAATGGATCTTCTTTTTCCAAACGGTATTTGTTCACTCCCACAATAATATCTTGACTACTATCGATACGCGCTTGTTTGCGTGCGGCGGCTTCTTCAATTCGTAATTTTGGAATTCCAGCCTCAATGGCTTTAGTCATTCCACCTAATTCTTCTACTTCTTGAATTAAAGTCCAAGCTTTCTCTGCGATTTCAGCAGTTAAGCTTTCAACATAATAACTTCCTGCCCAAGGATCAACCGTTTTACAGATTTTTGTCTCTTCTTGTAAAAATATCTGGGTGTTACGTGCAATTCGTGCCGAGAAATCGGTTGGTAAAGCAATCGCTTCGTCTAACGCGTTGGTGTGTAATGATTGAGTTCCTCCAAAGGCTGCTGCGGCTGCTTCAATTGCAGTACGAGCTACGTTATTAAAAGGATCTTGTTCGGTTAAACTCCAACCCGAAGTTTGGCAATGCGTTCGTAAAGCCAATGATTTTTCGTCTTTTGGGTTGAATTGTTTTAATAGTTTTGCCCAAAGCATTCGGCCGGCGCGCATTTTTGCAATTTCCATAAAATGATTCATTCCAATCGCCCAGAAAAACGAAAGGCGAGGAGCGAATGTATCAATATCCATTCCAGCGGCTAAACCTGTGCGAATGTATTCTAAACCATCTGCTAAAGTGTATGCTAATTCTATATCGGCAGTAGCTCCAGCTTCTTGCATATGGTAACCCGAAATCGAAATCGAGTTGAATTTTGGCATGTTCTTACTCGTATATTCGAAAATATCGGCAATTATTTTCATCGAAGGCGTTGGTGGATAAATGTAGGTATTTCGCACCATGAATTCCTTCAAAATATCATTCTGAATCGTTCCTGACAATAGGTTAGGAGTAACGCCTTGTTCTTCCGCAGCCACGATATAAAATGCCATGATGGGTAAAACCGCACCATTCATCGTCATTGAAACCGACATTTCACCTAACGGAATTTGGTCGAAAAGCACTTTCATATCTTCCACCGAATCGATAGCAACTCCCGCTTTTCCTACGTCACCCACCACTCGTTCGTGGTCAGAATCATACCCTCTGTGTGTGGCTAAATCAAAGGCAACGGATAAACCTTTTTGTCCAGCCGCTAAGTTTCTTCTGTAAAAAGCGTTACTTTCTTCCGCAGTAGAAAATCCAGCATATTGACGGATGGTCCAAGGTCGGCGAACGTACATGGTAGCGTAAGGCCCGCGTAAATTTGGTGCAAAACCAGCTCCAAATCCAAGATGTTCTAAATCGGAAATATCTTCTTTAGAATAGATTGGTTTTACTTCAATTCCTTCTGCAGTTGTAAATGAGTTTGGAGTTTGGAGTTTAGAGTTTGGAGAAACTTCTAACTTCTGACTTCTAACTTCTAACTTTAAATGTTGTATGTTTTTTCTCATGTTTAGAGAATTTTTCAAATTAATTGAATTGGCATATTAATTAATTGACTAAATTGTCTCATTATTCAATCGTTCTTGTTCTACTTTTTCAGACAAACGTTTTTCGATAATTGGTGTGATTAACGTTTTTCGAGCATTTTGTTTTACGAAAGGATACAATTCCAAATCGTTTTTCATTTGGTCGTTTTTGTTTGGATACTTATTTGTTCCTAATAAAACTTCTTTTCCTGAATCAAAAAGTTCTTGTTCTTTTTGTGCACTTTCGTTAATTTTTCTTTGAATCGTTCCCTCAATTAATTGCGAAATCAAACCGCCATTTTTCTCAATATCCTTGAATAATTCTAATGCTTTTTCGGCTAATTGTTCTGTTAACGTTTCAATATAATATGCGCCATCAGCTGGATTATTGACTTTATCAAAGTAACTTTCGTGTTTTAAAATTAATAGTTGGTTTCTCGAAATTCTATCTCCAAATTCATTGTCTTTATGGTATAAAGCATCGTAAGGTAAATTGGCAACGGCATCAGCTCCACCTAAAATCGCCGACATACATTCGGTAGTTGTGCGCAACATATTTACATTGTAATCGTATAACGTTTTGTTGCGTTTTGTTGGTGTAGCAATAATATGACAATCAAAATCATGATTATATTCACTTGCTAATGTGTTGAATAAAATTCGTAGAGCTCTCAATTTAGCAATTTCAAAAAAGTAATTGGTTCCAACCGCGACTTCAATCGTAATTGGTTGGTTCATGACTGAAATTCTATTGAAATATTCGTTTGCTTGTGCTAAAGTGTAAGCTAATTGCTGCACGATATTCGCACCAGCGTTTTGATACATTCCACTTGAAATAGTTAAAAAAGGAACAGTTGTTTTTGAAGCAATTGTATTTAATTTTTCAAAATCTTTTTCAAGGTTTTCAAACCAATTCCCGTCCTTTGCTAATTGTCCGATTGGGTCAATTTGAACGAAGATGATTGCTTTGTTTTTTGAAGCAAATTCATTGATTTTATTCGAAAATTCAACAGAAAGAAAAGGTAAATTAAAATAATAATTCACATTTTCTAACGGAAGATTTTGCATCAATTCTTCAATTGAAACCGCATCATTTTCAATTGTAAAACGAATACTTTCAGCTCCTCTTTGTAATGTTTCTAGCGCACGAGCATTTGATTTTTTTACATCGTGAACAAAAATATTTTGAACTATTGCAAAAGGTTTTGATGGAACAATGGTATCAAGATTTACTTCGGTTTCATCATTGTGATAAAACGGTTTTACTTTAATCCCTTCTGGACTTTCCCAAACTAAAGTTTCGTTGTAATCAGCACCTTTTAGTTCGTATTGAATTTGTTGCTTCCATTGTTTAGAAGAAACGGGTTCAAATTCTGAAAATAGATTATGGTTAGTCACGAATTATATATTTAATTGTTACTATTTGTTTTTTTCGGCTTCAGCTTCTTTTTCGGTTTTTTTGTCGTCTTCAAATTCAATGATATAAATGTCTTCATTTTCACGTTTCATATAATATTTTTCGCGAGCATATTTTTCTACTCTATCATTGTTTTTAAGATGTTTTATACTAGCACTATCTTTTTTTATTTCAGTTTTATAGTATTTAATATTATCTTCAATTTCTTCAATTTCTTTATTTAGTACTCTGTGTTCTAAATAGGAATAATTATCGAAGAAAAGCATCCAAATAATAAATACAGTTAATACTAAAACATAACGATTTCCTAATAACTTTAGGAATGGATATCTTGTTATAATATTTTTTACTTTATTCATTAGACCAATCTTTGGTTAATAACAGCCCTAACTACATCAATGGCAACCGTATTGTATCTGTCATTTGGGATAATAATATCGGCAAATGCTTTTGTAGGTTCAATGAATTGTTCGTGCATTGGTTTTAGTGTCGTTTGATAACGATTTAAAACCTCTTCCATGTCTCTTCCTCGTTCTGCAATATCACGTTTTAAACGACGAATTAAACGTTCATCTGAATCGGCATGAACATATACTTTTATGTCAAACATGTCTCTTAATTCAGGATTAGTAAGAATTAAGATACCTTCAACGATCATTACTTTTCTGGGGTGTGTTAGAATTTTGTCATCTGTTCTATCATGTGTTACAAATGAATAAACAGGTTGCTCAATTGTATTGCCTGATTTTAGCTCTTTCAAATGAGAAACTAACAAATCAAAATCAATTGCTCTTGGGTGATCAAAATTAATTTTTGTACGTTCTTCATACGTTAAGTGATGGGTTTCTTTATAGTATGAATCTTGAGAAATGATACCAACTTCTGATGTAGGTAATTCATTCATTATTTGGTGTACTACTGTAGTTTTTCCGCTTCCGGTTCCTCCGGCAATTCCGATAATAAGCATAATGATATCGTATTGATTGTTTTAGCAAAAATAGAAATAATATTCTATGCGTTTTTTGTTTTGATCAGAAAGTTTTGTGAATTTGTGCTAAAAAAATATAGGCTATTAAATTGTGTATTTTACTTTGTAAAAAATATGCCTAGACTATAAATAAAAAAAAGACCTTCATTGAAGATCTTTTTGTCGGGGTGGCAGGATTCGAACCTGCGGCCTCCTGCTCCCAAAGCAGGCGCGATAACCGGGCTACGCTACACCCCGAATTTGTGAGTGCAAATATAGAACTTAATATTTATTATCAAAATGTTTTATCAAAATAAATATAACTTATTATCGAATTGTTAATTCTAATTTATTTTTAAGAATTATTTTTAATTAAAAACTTACATTTGCTACTTTTAAAAGAATAAAGTTATGTCAGATACAATTGAAAAAGTAAAATGTTTAATAATTGGTTCTGGTCCTGCCGGATACACTGCAGCAATTTATGCAGCTAGAGCTAATATGAATCCTGTTTTATATCAAGGAACACAGCCTGGTGGTCAGTTAACAACTACCAATGAAGTAGAAAATTTTCCAGGTTATCCTGAAGGTGTAACCGGACCGGAAATGATGGTTCAATTGCAAGCACAAGCTCAACGTTTTGGAACAGATGTTCGTGATGGATGGGTTACTAAAGTTGATTTTTCGGGTCCAATTCATAAAGTTTGGATTCATGATGCAAAAGAAATTCACGCAGAAACTATTATTATTTCAACTGGTGCCTCTGCAAAATATTTAGGATTAGAATCTGAGCAACATTACTTAAAATTAGGTGGCGGTGTTTCGGCTTGTGCAGTTTGTGATGGATTTTTCTACAGAAATCAAGAAGTTGTAATTGTTGGAGCAGGAGATAGTGCTTGTGAAGAAGCTCATTATCTTTCTAAGTTATGTAAAAAGGTAACAATGTTAGTACGAAGCGATAAATTTAGAGCTTCTAAAATTATGGCTGAGCGTGTTCAAAAAACAGAAAATATTGTAATTTTAATGAATACTGAAACCGATGAGGTTTTAGGCGATGGACAAGTTGTAACAGGTGTTCGTGCTAAAAACAGAACTACAGGTGAATTAATTGAAATAGCTGCAACTGGATTTTTTGTAGCGATTGGACATAAACCAAATACTGATATTTTTGCCGATTATATTACGCTAGATGAAACTGGTTATATTGTAAACGTTCCAGGTAGTTCAAAGACAAATGTTCCAGGAGTGTTTGTAGCTGGAGACGCCGCAGATCATGTATATCGACAAGCAATAACTGCAGCAGGAACTGGCTGTATGGCAGCTTTAGATGCAGAACGCTATATTGCTTCAAAAGAATAATTATTTCAAAATAATTCAAAAAAAATCCGACTAATTAGTCGGATTTTTTTTATTTGTCTTTCTTGTAAAGCGTGGTGTTGTTAGCAAATTTTTTAATGGTTATTTTTTGTTCGCCCCATAATTCAATTTGAGATTTACCTGCTGCTGCAATTGTTATCGCACTGCTTACATTAACTTCGCATTTTGTGTAGCCATCTGTTTCTACTTCAAGCGTTCCAATGACTAATTTTTTTGCATTTAAATGGCTATTATTGTCTAAGCGCATTTTGGCAATTGTAGCTGTTCCTTCTATAGTAGCTGTACTTTTTTGATACATGTCTAATTTGAGTTCGGGTGAAGCTATTAAAGCTTTTAATTCTGAATTTTTGCTTAATTCCAGGCTTGTGCTTTCTGCTTTTACATTTATTTCAGCATTTGCTTTGTCATCTAAAATTAATGCAAAATAATTTGATTTTACATTTAAAAAAGATTTAGAATTGTTGTAGTTTTTAATGGTAATTTTATCCAATTCAATATCGGCTAGAGCTTTAATTTCTACTTCGTTACGAGCGGTAATAAGTTGTAAATCATTAGAATAATTAATTCGAACAGCAAATTTTTTATAACTAAAAGGTTCTTTTACTGTATTTATTTTTAGAGTGTTTCCAGTAACTTCAAAATTAATTATTTCGTGTAAATTATCATCGGCCTCAATTTCGATTGAAGGCTTTGTGCTTTTAACTAAAAAAACTTCAAAATTGTCGTTAACTTCAATATTTTCAAAGCTATTTAATTCTTTTACGGCAACAGTGACAATTTTTGAGCCTTTAATTTTTTCTTTTTTCTGACCAAAAGAAAAAGATGTTACTAATAAAGCAACAAGTAGTATTGAGATTTTTTTATGCATTTCAATTTAATTTCTTACAAAGATAAAAAAACATCAGTAGAAACTGATGTTTTTAAAATGTATTTAAAAGATTGATTCTATCAAGTTTGCAATAAAAGTAAATACAAATTCTATAATCTGAATAAATAATTTTATCATAGGGTTGGTATTAATTTGTTAATTTGTATTAATGATGTAAAATTAATGTAATAATGATTTGATGTTGTTAATTTTGTGCTAATTATTTGTTAAACATATAAGTACACTAAAATTAGTTAGTCATTCGAAACACTTCCTCCAGAACTTTCAGTTTTAATTAATGTTTTTGGCGTTTGATAATATGTAATTGAACTTCCGCTTGAAGCTGTCCCTTTTAATTTTACAATGGGCTTTACTTTTGTAAAACTGCCACTTGAAGCATCTGCAATAATTTCATTTGAAGCTAATTCTTCGGCGTTAATTTCGCTGCCACTTGAAGTTGATGTTTGTAAGTTCAATGCTTTCCCAGAAACAGTTATGTTACTTCCGCTAGAAGAGTCACAAGACACTTTTTCATATTCTAATACGGCTTCTATTTCGCTTCCACTACTGGTGGTTAATGAAATTTCGTTTCCTCTTAATGTGTTTTTAGAACTAATAGTAGATCCGCTGGAAGATTCTAAACCTTTAATTAAAGGCATTTTAATACTCACATTGATAGGTGATTCCGTATGAATACTTCCTTCCACTTTTACAACCAGTGTACCATTTTCAACTCTTGTAATTACATATTGTTGAATATTATCATCGGTTTCAACTTCAACACTAGCAGGTGATCCTTGTTCTACAATTACGGTAATGCCCGAGCTAGAAGCAATTTTTTCAAATGGATTGGTAATATCCCTTTTTTCTTTGATGATGTTTCCGCTACCTTGCGTGCTGGTAATAAAATTTCCGTTACAGGAAAAGAATACAATTCCAATTAAACAAAGTAGTATTTTATGTGTGGTTTTCATCTTATTTCTTTTTTGAGTTGTTAATTTCTTTTTCTATTGAATTTTTTAATTTGATTTCTACATGCTCTATTTTCTTTTTCACTAAGACTCCGTTTTCGTCATAAATAATCGTAGCTGTAGAATCATTTTCTAATTCATTCAACTCAACATCTTGATGTTCGTTTTCTGAAATAGGACAATTCAAACACTTAACTTTTTCAACATCAACTCTGTAAATATAATCCGAAGAGCTATGATGGAGATTAAAAAAATCATTATTTGAAACGTCATAAGTATGAAAGTTTTTATCGGTTTTGAAGTAAATTCCTTTTGGAAGATATAAATACAATGCCACTTCTTGACCTCTAAATTTATTTTCTACTGCCGAAACCAAATAATTGTCTAATTGTAATACATTGCCATCAATTTTAAATACATATTTGATTTTTTCAGCTCTTTTACGTGCATCTTCAGCCGATTTTCCTTTAGCTAATTTTTCCACTTGAAGATAAGCTACTGGCGCATCAGTTTCCATTATTTCAATTGAAATATTATTAGAATAAATAACTTCTTTATTGTTTTCGTCTTGTGTAATTCTAAAATCGGTTTCATGATGAACGCTTTTGGAATAGAAATCATTGTTTTTAAACTTAATGAGTAAAGTGTCTGTTGGATTTAAAATTAACTCTTGCTTTTGTACTGTCTTTCCTTCAAATGCTAATTGCGATGCTTCGTTTACGCCTAATGAAATGGCAATACCCATTGCAATAATCCAAGTAGCTAGTAATGTGTATTTTGCAATATTTCCAATTGATTTTAAGTTATTTACTAATAATTTTAGTCCTAAAATAAGTAAGAAGAAAAAAGGAATTCCAAAGACAAAAAGCACTAAAATTCCTTGAATCCACATTGGCGTTTCTAAACCAATAGGCGTTTTAATATTATTCAATAAGAAATTATCGGGCATATTTGTCGAAAATATCATGAATATACCGGCAATACAGAATAGTACAAGCGAAACTGAGCTGAATAAAACAATGATTCCGCCAATCAATTTTGTGAATACATTAAATACTATTGAAAAAAAGTTTTCCAATGCATTTCCTGTTTTATTGATGCCTTGTCTTGTGTTTTCGACTATTTTTTGATGATCAATTGAGCCAATTTTATCAGCAATATCATCGATACCTTCTTTAACTTTTCGTTCGATATTTGAAATAGTGATTTCCTCACCTTTCATTTCTAGTTTTTGAGAAGTGGTTACTGCCTCAGGAATAATAAACATTAGTATTAAATAGATTAATATTGGACTTCCAAAACCAGCAACTACAATAATTACAAAAAGTAACCGTATCCAAACAGGATCAATATTGAGATAGTGCCCAAATCCTGATGCTACACCACTAATAATACTGTTTTCTTTATCTCTATATAATTTTTTTACATTATTTTTCGAATAAAATGAACTAGCGTTTGAAGAATTAGTTGTTTCTTCATCAATTTTATAATCTTCGGGTTGCCCCATAATTGCTATAACAGCATCAATTTCTATTAAACCAATTACTTGTTTATCGTTTTGAATGCGTTCTTGAAATAATTCGGCAATACGACTTTCAATATCTTTCATTATTTCGTCTCTTCCATCAGGAGAAAGAGAGCGTTTTACCGCATCAAAATAACGCGATAATTTTTGATAGGCATCTTCATCAATATGGAAGAAAAAACCGCCTAAATTTATATTTATTGTTTTGTTCATGACGCTTAGTTTTGACGGGTTATTATGTTTACGGCATCGGCTAATTCTTTCCATGTGCCATTTAATTCTTGTAAAAATTCTTTTCCTTCATCGGTTAAACCGTAATATTTTCTGGGTGGTCCCGATACCGATTCTTCCCATCGATAATTTAACAAGCCGTCATTTTTGAGCCTTGTTAATAAAGGATACACGGTTCCTTCAACGACTAATAATTTTGCGTTTTTTAGCGTGTCTAGTATTTCAGAAGTGTATGCATCTTTTTCTTTTAATACAGATAAAATACAGAATTCTAAAACCCCTTTACGCATTTGCGCTTTAGTGTTTTCAATATTCATAATTCCTTTTGATTTTGATAATTAAACTGTTCATTTTTTGATTGTTTTGCTTTCGCAATTAATTGATTTTGATGATTAAATTATATTACCTATTAATTTCTTATACAAAGATAAGTCTATTGAATGGTATTATGTTACGCATAGTACTATTATTTAACATAAAATTAACATTTCAAATCCTTAGTTACTTCCTATTTAATTTTGTATTTTTACAGAAAAATCTATCTATCATGGAGTTTACACCTGCCAAATTAAATTTGTTTACTTTTTTTAAATTGCCTGCTGCTTTTTGGAGTGGTGTACGTGTTAAGTCAATTTCACCTGAAGTTTGTGAAGTAACCGTAAAACACCGTTGGTTTAATCAAAATCCTTTTAATTCTATGTATTTTGCCGTTCAAGCTATGGCTGCAGAGTTTACAACTGGAGCTTTGGTAATGTATCAAATCAAGACAAGTGGTAAAAATATTTCTATGTTAGTAGCACAGAATAAAAGTGTTTTTACAAAAAAAGCCACTGGAAGAATTACTTTTTCATGTAATCAAGGAAATGTAATTAAAGAAACCATTCAAAAAGCAATTGATTCGAATGAAGGGCAAACCATTTGGTTAACTTCTATTGGAAATAATGAAAAAGGTGAACAAGTTTCTGAAATGCAATTTGAATGGACTATTAAACTTAGAAATTAAAAGTCTGTTATAGTTACTTTGTAATCATCAACTATTCCTAAACATACGTTAATTTACTTTCATTATTTATATTTTGATTGTAACTTTGATAAAAAGGAAATAAAATGACTATTTTAGTTACAGGAGCGACAGGTTTAGTAGGACAAGAATTAGTAGGATTATTGTTGCAAAATGGGCATACAGTTCATTATTTATCTACTTCAAAAGATAAATTAGTTTACAATTCTAACTATAAAGGTTTTTATTGGAATCCTAAAACAGCTGAAATTGATTTAAATTCGTTAACTGATGTTGAGGTTATTGTTCATTTAGCAGGTGCAAATGTTGCTCAAAAATGGACTTCATCCCACAAAGAAGAAATTATTCAAAGCCGCGTTCTTTCGACAAAATTATTATTTCAAACACTACAAAAAACACCTAATAACGTAAAACAATTTGTTTCGGCATCTGCTATTGGTATTTATCCAGACAGTTTCACAAATATATATCATGAAACTGATACAGACATTGATGTTTCATTTCTTGGAAATGTAGTTAAACAATGGGAAAACGAAGTGAATCAGTTTGAAAAATTAGAAATAATTGTTTCTAAAATACGAATTGGAATTGTTTTGGCAAAAAACGGAGGAGCACTTCAAGAAATGGCAAAACCTATTAAATATGGTGTGGGTGCTGCTTTTGGCTCAGGAAATCAATACCAATCCTGGATTCATATTCATGATTTAGCCGCTATTTTTTATCACGTGATTGAACATAAGTTACCCGGAATTTATAACGGTGTTTCGCCTTATCCGGTTACTAATTTAGAACTGACAAGAGCTATCGCAAAGACATTAGATAAACCTTTGTTTCTTCCAAATATTCCCCAATTTATGATGAAATTTCTACTTGGTGAAATGCATCATATTTTATTTTCGAGTCAAAATGTGAGCTGTAGAAAATTATTGGATCAAAATTTTCAATTTAAGTTTGCAGCTTTAGATAAAGCTTTAGTTGACTTGTTGAAATAATCTCTCAACTATTTTTTCCTGACAATTTGACATTTTTAAACATTTGGCAATACATTTGCAATTAAATTTACTAAAGTAAAAATGTTTAAAAAAATATTCAAAAATATGAATCAAGAAAGTACTGAAAACATCGAAAAGGAGAACATTAATGAAGAAAATGTTTCAGAAAATCAAGAAATTCCAACGCCAGAATTATCAGTAGAAGAGCAATTGCAAGAAGAATTGAGCAACGAGAAAGATAAGTTTTTGCGTCTTTTTGCCGAATTTGAAAACTACAAAAGAAGAACTGCTAAAGAGCGTATCGATTTATTCAAAACTGCAAATCAAGAAGTTTTACAAGCGATGCTTCCTGTTTTAGATGATTTTGATAGAGCGTGGGCACAGGTTTCTAAATCTGATGATGAAGCTTTGGTTACTGGTGTTCAATTGATTCATGATAAACTTAGAACGACTCTAGTTTCAAAAGGATTAGAAGAAGTAGAAGTGAAAGCAGGCGATGTTTTTGATGCAGATTTTGCGGAAGCAATTACTCAAATTCCTGCTCCAAATGACAAATTGAAAGGTAAAATCGTTGATGTAATTGAAAAAGGATACAAATTAGGAGATAAAATTATTCGTTTTCCAAAAGTGGTAATTGGACAATAATTTTATTTTATAAACGCTAATTACGGCGTTTCAATCATTACTATATTATTTAAAATGAAAAAAGATTTTTACGAAATACTAGGCATATCCAAAAATGCATCAGCCGATGAAATTAAGAAAGCCTATCGAAAGAAAGCCATAGAATTTCATCCTGATAAAAATCCTGGAGATAAAGAAGCGGAAGAAAAATTCAAGGAGGCAGCCGAAGCTTATGAAGTATTAAGCGATGCAAATAAGAAAGCAAAATATGATCAATATGGTCACCAAGCTTTTGAAGGAGGTGGTTTTGGCGGTGGTCATCACATGAATATGGATGATATTTTTAGCCAATTTGGAGATATTTTTGGCGGTGCTTTTGGTGGCGGAGGTTTTTCTGGATTTGGCGGTGGCGGTGGTCAACGTAGAGTAAAAGGAAGTAATCTTCGTATCAAAGTAAAATTAACTTTGGAAGAAATTGCAAATGGAGTTGAAAAGAAAGTTAAAGTAAAACGAAAAATTCAAGCCAAAGGTGTAACTTATAGAACCTGTCCTACTTGTAATGGATCGGGACAAATAATGAAAATTGCAAATACCATTTTAGGTAGAATGCAAACGGCTACCACTTGTCATATTTGTAGTGGTTCGGGGCAAATTTTAGATCAAAAACCTGCCGGTGCAGATGCACAAGGAATGTTGTTAGAAGACGATACCGTTGCAATTAAAATTCCAGCCGGTGTTGTAGACGGAATGCAATTAAAAGTGGCTAACAAAGGGAATGAAGCGCCTGGAAGCAACAGTATTCCTGGGGATTTAATCGTTGCGATTGAAGAAATTGAACACGAATTCTTAAAACGTGAAGGCGAAAATCTACATTATGATTTATATATTAGTGTTGCAGAAGCTGCTCTCGGGGTTTCAAAAGATATAGAAACTGTTTCAGGTAAAGTGCGAATTAAATTAGAAGATGGCATACAATCAGGTAAAATTTTGCGTTTGAAAGGTAAAGGAATTCCAAGTTTAAATTCATATGGTAACGGTGATTTATTAGTTCATGTAAATGTTTGGACGCCGAAAAATTTAAATAACGAACAAAAACAATTTTTTGAAAAAATGCTTACCGATGAAAATTTCATTCCTAAACCCGAAAAATCAGATAAGTCATTCTTTGAAAAAGTGAAAGATATGTTTTCTTAATGAAATAATGTTTCAAATATAAGAGTCGCTTTCGCAAATAAAGTATACATTTATTCAATATAACAATTTTCCCATCCGTTAGAAATAAAGGGTGGGTTTTTTGTAACAATGTATACGATTTAACTACTAATTAGATAATAAAAATTACTATTCTATGGGCAATATTCTCGAAGTACAAAATGTAGTCAAACAGTATGGCGATTATACAGCATTAAATAAAGTTTCATTGCAAGTTCCTTCGGGAAGTATTTATGGACTTTTAGGACCAAATGGTGCAGGAAAAACTTCATTAATTCGAATCATTAATCAAATCACAATGCCCGATAGCGGCACGGTACTTTTAGATGGTGAACTTTTAAAACCAGAACATGTTCAATACATAGGATATATGCCGGAAGAACGCGGTTTGTATAAAACCATGAAGGTAGGGGAACAGTGTTTGTATCTTGCTCAATTGAAAGGGATGCCTTATGAAGAAGCCAAGAAACAACTCAAATATTGGTTTGAAAAATTTCAAATAGAAGGCTGGTGGGATAAAAAAATCCAAGAACTTTCTAAAGGGATGGCGCAAAAAATTCAGTTTATTGTTACTGTTTTGCATCAACCTAAATTATTGATTTTAGACGAACCCTTTTCTGGTTTTGACCCTGTAAATGCCAATTTAATCAAAGACGAAATAATCGAATTAAACAAAAAAGGTACTTCAATCATTTTTTCAACGCACCGCATGGAATCGGTTGAAGAAATGTGCGATTATATTGCGTTGATTCACAAATCGAATAAGTTAATTGAAGGCAAGCTTGAAGATGTAAAACGACAGTTTCGTTCAAATACATTTCAAATGGGTATCATGACTAATAATGTCGAAGGATTAATGGTACAATTAACCCAAAAATTCAAAATTGATCAAACCCATTTTAAATCATTAAATGATGATTTAAAATTAGAAGTAGCTTTGGGCGAACATACTTCAAATGAGCTACTTTCTATATTAACAAACTTTGGGCAAGTTACCCATTTTGTTGAAAAAATACCGAGTGTTAACGATATATTCATTCAAACTGTAAGTAAATAATCATGAGCATTTTATCCTTAATTATAAAAAGAGAATTTATTGCAAAAGTGCGCAATAAATCGTTTATCGTAATGACCTTTTTAAGTCCGCTTTTATTTGTCGGAATGGCAATGCTTGTGGCGTTTTTATCTACAATGAATAAAGATTCTGTAACACAAATTGCTATTCATGATGAAGCCGGATTATTAAAAAAAGAGTTTAAGAGCGACAAATTCACCCATTATACCGATTTATCGGCTATGCCTTTTAAAATTGCAAAAGATACAGCAAGTAAAAGTTATGAGGGTTTAATTTTTATTCCAAAAGTTACAGCCGTTCAAGATTTAAAAGAAAAAGTAGAGTACATCTCAGAAGATAGTCCGAGTTTAGAATTTATTTCCGATGTGGAGGAAGTTATTGATTCGGTTATTACGCAAGAAAATTTAAAAGTATTGGGTTTCGATGCCAAAAAAATTGACGAAGCAAAAGCCGATTCATCTCTGCAATTATCTAAATTTTCGGGAGAAGAAAGTTTAAAAGGATTAAACGAAATCAAAGTAGCTATTGGAGGATTATTTGGATATTTAATAATGATGTTTATTGTAATTTATGGCAATTTTGTAATGCGAAGTGTTATTGAAGAAAAAACATCAAGAATTATTGAAATTATTATTTCTTCTGTAAGACCTTATCAATTGATGATGGGAAAAATAATTGGAAATTCACTGGCAGGAATTTTACAATTTCTTATTTGGGCCATTGTGGGAACTTTGTTGTTTTTTATAGCCTCTTCTTTTTTTGGTATGCAAATGGGAAATTCATCAACTGTTTCTCCTGAAATGATGGATGCAGCAGCTGCTAATGTTGATAAAATGGCTAAGTTACAAATGTATGTTAATGAGATATCAAATCTTCCATTAACTACATTAGTTATTGCGTTTATTATTTATTTTATAGGAGGTTATTTTTTATACAGTTCATTGTATGCTGCTATTGGCGCTGCAGTAGATTCAGAAACCGATTCGCAACAATTTTTATTGCCTATCATTATGCCCTTAATTTTAGGGGTTTACATAGGTTTCTTTACGGTAATTAATGATCCACATGGAACGGTTGCGACTGTGTTTTCAATTATTCCGTTTACTTCACCCATAGTAATGTTGATGCGCATTCCATTCGGAGTTCCATTATGGCAATTAGCACTTTCTATGGTTTTATTGTTTGGAACGTTTATCTTTGTAGTCTGGTTTGCGGCAAAGATCTACCGAGTAGGTATTTTAATGTACGGGAAAAAACCAACGTGGAAAGAATTATATAAATGGTTGAAATATTAATAGTAATAATAGAACCCATCACCATTTACCTATAACCCATTACCTAAAAAAATGAGTAAAATTCTAATCATAGAAGACGAAGCAGCAATTCGAAGAGTATTGACAAAAATACTTTCCGAAGAAAATGATTCGTACAAAGTTGAAGAAGCAGAAGATGGTTTACAAGGGGTTGAAAAAGTCAAAAATGAAGATTATGATTTGATTCTTTGTGATATCAAAATGCCAAAAATGGACGGTGTTGAGGTATTAGAAGCGGTTAAAAAAATCAAACCCGAAATTCCAATGGTGATGATTTCAGGGCACGGGGATTTAGAAACGGCAATAAATACAATGCGTTTAGGCGCTTTTGATTACATATCTAAACCACCCGATTTGAATCGATTATTAAACACGGTTCGAAATGCACTAGATAAAAAACAATTAGTAGTTGAAAACAAAATCTTGAAAAAGAAAGTTTCTAAAAACTACGAAATGATAGGTGATAGTGAAGCGATTAATCATATCAAAACAATGATTGATAAAGTAGCTCCTACAGATGCTCGTGTACTAATTACTGGTCCAAATGGAACCGGAAAAGAATTGGTAGCACATCAATTACATGAAAAAAGTGAGCGTTCATCGGCGCCAATAATTGAAGTAAATTGTGCAGCAATTCCATCTGAATTGATAGAAAGTGAATTATTTGGTCACGTAAAAGGCGCTTTTACTTCGGCGGTTAAAGACAGAGCTGGAAAGTTTGAAGCAGCAGATGGCGGAACCATTTTTCTGGATGAAATTGGCGATATGAGTTTATCGGCGCAAGCTAAAGTTTTACGGGCTTTACAAGAAAATTTGATTCAAAGAGTAGGAGCAGACAAGGACATTAAAGTGAATGTTCGTGTAGTTGCTGCAACCAATAAAGATTTAAAAAAGGAAATTGAAGAAGGAAGATTTCGTGAAGATTTATATCATCGATTAGCGGTAATATTAATCAAAGTTCCTGCTTTAAATGATAGAAGAGAAGATATACCTGCACTAATTGAACATTTTGCTTCAAAAATTGCTTTGGAACAAGGAAATGCAGTAAAAAATTTCTCGAAATCGGCCATAAAATTATTACAAGAATACGATTGGACCGGAAATATTCGTGAATTAAGAAATGTAGTGGAACGCTTAATTATTTTAGGTAGTTCAGAAATTTCAGAACAAGACGTAAAATTATTCGCAAGTAAATAAATTTGGTAAATGGTAAAAGGTTATGGGTATAAGGTTACCTATTGCCTATTGCCCATTACCCATTACCCTAAAAAATGCAATTAAAAAAAATACATACAAGTCTTCAAAATGCACTGATTGAAAATAATTTAATCGAGGCAAATGAAATGCAACAAGAAACTTTTTCTACCATTAAAAGTGGGGTTGATGCTGTAATTCAATCGCCAAAAAAAAGTGGAAAAACAACGACCATTTTAATGAATGTCATTCAGCGCATGGAAAAACCTATTGGAGAGAGTACGCGTGCTTTAGTTTTGGTTCAAAATAAAGAGAAGGTTTTAGAAGCAATCGAAATTTTTAAAAGGCTAAATCATTATACTAATTTACGTGTTTTTGGTGTGCATGAAAAAGGAGATATGGACTATGATAAAAACCAAATTTCATTAGGAATTGATGTTTTAATAGGCACACCAATTCGTATTAACGAGATGTTTTCGTCTGCCGGATTTAATATGAACACAATCAAAATGTTTGTGGTCGATGACTTAGAAGAAATGTTGCGTAAGCGCGAAGATTCAATTATTCATCGCCTTTCTATGAGTGCCGAAAAAACGCAACGTTTGTTTTTTTGTTCTCAAATAACCGAACGTGTTGAAATATTAGCTGATAGAATAATGATAGAGCCGCTTTTTTTCGAAATGGAAGATTAAATAAAATAATTATGGGAATAATGAAAATTTTTTCGGGAAGCGAAATTCTTGCCGAAACATTAAAACAAAAAATTGAAGCGGTAGGTGTTGATGTAATGAAGAAAGACAATTTACAATCGGCTCGATTAGCAGGTTTTGGAAATACTGATTTGGCTGTAGAATTATTTGTAGATGAACGCTATTACGGAAAAATTAGCCCTGTTTTAGAAGAATTTAGAATGAGTTTGTAATTTTAGTTTTTGTTTTATATAAAAAAGCTCCCAGAATATGGGAGCTTTTTAGTTTTATTTTACTTGGTCTAAACCTCTTTTTCTCAATAAAGGTTCAACACTAGGTTCGGCACCTCTAAATCTTTTATATAATTCCATTGGATCTTCTGTTCCACCTTTTTCTAAAATATTTTTTCTAAATGATTTAGCATATTCTTGGTTGAATAATCCGTTTATTTTGAATACTTCAAAAGCATCCGTATCTAACACTCCAGACCAAATATAACTATAATACCCTGCCGAATAACCTCCTGCAAATATGTGATTAAAATAAGTACTTCTATATCTAGGAATTATTGTACTTGGTAAATTAATTTTATTCATAGCTTCTTTTTCAAAAGTTTCAGTATCAACCGTAATAATACCTTTTTGGGTATGATATTGCATATCTAAAATCGAAGCAGCTAAATATTCGGTAGTAACAAAACCTTGATCAAAAGTACCCGCTTTTTGCATTTTTTCAATTAATGCATCTGGAATTACTTCACCTGTTTTATAATGTTTAGCATACATTCTCATTACCTCTGGCTCAGACGCCCAGTTTTCCATAATTTGCGACGGTAATTCGACAAAATCTCTTGGAACACTTGTTCCGGCTAAACTTTCATAGGTAACATTCGATAACAATCCATGTAACGCGTGTCCAAATTCGTGGAAAAAAGTACTCACTTCATCAAAAGTTAGCAATGCAGGTGCATTTTCTGTTGGCTTAGTGAAATTGCATGTGATTGAAACGATTGGTGCTACACGTTTGCCATTTTCCATTTTTTGATTGCGATAAGATGTCATCCATGCTCCACCACGTTTAGAAGATCTTGGGTGAAAATCCATAAACATAATTCCAATATGTTTTCCATCAGCTTCTGTAACTTCCCAAGCAGTAACATCCTCATGATATTTTGGAACATTGTTTAAGGGTTTAAATTGTAATCCGTATAAATTTTTACAAACCGTAAAAACACCTTCTCTTGTTTTCTCCAAACTAAAGTATGGTTTTATTTCTTGTTCATCCAAATCAAATCGTTCTTTTCTAATTTTTTCAGAATAATATCTCCAATCATAAGGTTGCACGGTTTCATTAATACCATCTTTTTGCATCATTTTTTGAATATCTTCCGCCTCTATCTTTGCCATGTTTAAAGCCGGAATCCATAAATCATTTAATAATTTAGTAGCGGTTTCTGGATTTTTTGCCATCGATTTTTCTAAAACATAATCGGCATGAGTTGCATATCCTAAAAGACGTGCCTTTTCGCCTCTAAAATTGGCAATTTTAATAGCAAGTTCTTTATTGTCTTTTTCATTGTCATTGTTTGCTCTCATTTGATAAGCATTCCAAATTTCCTGACGCAATTTTCGGTTTGAACTATATTGTAAAAAAGGCATAAGGCTCGAATTGGATAAAGTAAAGACCCATTTTCCAGTTTTGCCTTTTGCTTTTGCATCTGCCGCTGCTGTTTCAATAAGTTCGTTTGGTAATCCAGCTAAATCATTTTTGTCTGAAATTACTAATTCATACGTGTTGGTTTCGGCTAAAATATTTTGGCCATATTTTAATGTAGCAACCGCCATTTCAGAATTGATTTCTCTCATTCTTTTTTTACTTTCCTCAGACAAGTTTGCACCACTTCTAATAAAATTTTTATAGATGTTCTCTAAAATTTTGGATTGCTCCTTATTGAGTTTTAAATTTTTTTGATCATCCCAAATTGTTTTAACCCTTTTAAATAATACTTCATTTAAATTAATATTATCATTATGAGTAGATAATTTTGGAGCTAACTCTTTTGCAATAGATTGAATTTCTTCATTCGTGTTAGCACTATTAAGATTATAGAAAACGGTACTTACCTTTGAAAGTAATTTTCCAGAATTTTCCATTGCTAAAATAGTATTGTCAAAACTTGGCTTTTCAGGATTTGATAGTATTGCTTCAATTTCAATTTCGTGTCTTTTAATTCCTTCTAAAAGAGCAGGTTTAAAATGTTCATTTTTTATCAAATGGAAGGGAGGTATCTGATAAGGTGTGGTATATGTTTCGAAAAACGGATTAGAATTGTCTTTATTTTTTTCCTGTGAGTTCATTGTAAAAGCACTTATTAATGCTGAAAATAGAAAGATGGATTTGATTTTCATTTGTTATAAATTTTAATGTAAATATAATTGATTTTATTTTAGCTACCAAAATTCATAAATCAAGAATCAAATAGGGGAGTTGTTAACTTTTTTTGAATTTAAAATCTATCTTTGCACCTTTCAAAATATTTAGTAAATAAACTTTTTCCTTTAAAAAATGATTACAGTAAACGACATAGCCGTAGAATTTGGCGGAACTACACTTTTTAGTGAAGTAACTTTTGCCATCAATGAAAATGATAAAATTGCCCTTATGGGTAAAAATGGTGCCGGAAAATCTACGCTTTTAAAAATTGTTGCGGGAGAAAATAAACCTACTCGAGGCGTTATTTCCGCACCAAGTGATGCTGTAATTGCATATTTGCCACAACATTTATTAACTTCTGATGATTGTACCGTTATGGAAGAAACATCAAAAGCGTTTGCGGATGTATTAAATATGAAGAAAGAAATCGACGAAATTAATGAACAATTAACGGTTCGTACTGATTATGAAAGTGATGAGTACATGAAATTGATTGAACGTGTTTCGGAACTTTCTGAAAAATTCTATTCAATAGAAGAAGTAAATTATGAAGCTGAAGTTGAAAAGGTATTGAAAGGATTAGGTTTTGAACGTGAAGATTTCAATAGACAAACATCTGAATTTTCAGGGGGTTGGAGAATGCGTATTGAATTAGCAAAAATCTTATTGAAAAAACCCGATTTAATTCTCTTGGATGAGCCTACTAATCACATGGATATCGAAAGTATTCAGTGGTTAGAGGATTTTTTAATTAATCAGGCAAAAGCGGTAATGGTAATTTCTCATGATAGAGCTTTTGTTGATAATATTACCAACCGTACTATTGAAGTGACAATGGGACGAATTTATGATTACAAAGCCAAATATTCTGAATATTTAGAATTGCGAAAAGACAGAAGAATCCACCAACAAAAAGCCTACGACGAACAGCAAAAATTTATTGCCGAAAATCAGGCTTTTATTGAACGATTTAGAGGTACTTTTTCGAAAACAGAGCAAGTACAATCGCGTGTTCGGATGTTAGAAAAATTAGAATTAGTAGAAGTGGATGAAGTAGATACTTCAGCTTTAAAATTGAAATTTCCACCTTCGCCTCGCTCTGGACAATATCCAGTGGTGGTTGAAGGTTTGTCAAAATCATATGGCGATCATGTAGTGTTCAAAGATGCTAATATGGTAATCGAGAGAGGTCAAAAAGTAGCTTTAGTTGGGAAAAACGGGGAAGGGAAGTCAACGATGATTAAAGCAATTATGGGCGAAATTGATTTTGATGGTAAATTAGAAGTAGGGCATAACGCTCAAATTGGCTATTTTGCCCAAAATCAAGCATCGTTATTAGATGGTGAATTGACTATTTTTGAAACGATTGACCAAATTGCAGTGGGTGATGTGCGTACAAAAATCAAAGATTTATTAGGAGCGTTCATGTTCAAAGGCGATGATATTCAAAAGAAAGTAAAAGTACTTTCGGGTGGTGAAAAAACGCGTTTGGCAATGATTAAATTGTTGTTAGAACCTGTAAATGTGTTGATTTTGGATGAGCCAACAAATCACTTAGATATGAAAACTAAAGACATCATCAAAGATGCTTTGCGCGATTTTGACGGAACCTTAATTTTAGTGTCTCACGATCGTGATTTCTTGGATGGCTTGGCTCAAAAAGTATTCGAATTTGGAAATAAGCGTGTTAAAGAACATTTTGAAGACATTAAAGGGTTTTTAGCGTATAAAAAAATGGATTCGTTGAAAGAAATTGAAAAATAATTTTTTTCTTACTTTTACTACAACATAAATTTAGCTAGATGTCATTTATATTGCTATTTTATGTTGTTTCTCATAAATCAAAATAACTAGCATGAAAATATATACAAAAACAGGTGATTCAGGAACAACAGCACTATTTGGAGGAACTCGTGTATCTAAACACCATATTAGAATTGAAAGTTATGGTACAGTAGATGAATTAAATTCGCATATAGGCTTAATTCGGGATCAAGATATCAACCTTTCGTATAAAGAAGTATTGATAGAAGTTCAAGATCGATTATTTACTGTAGGCGCTATTTTGGCAACTCCTCCTGAAAAAGAAAAATTAAAAAACGGACAAGCTCGCCTTCAAAATTTAGGAATTATTGCTTCAGATATAGAATATCTTGAGAATCAGATTGATCAAATGGAAGAGGCTTTACCGCCAATGACGCATTTTGTATTACCTGGCGGACATACCACCGTGTCATATTGTCATATTGCGCGCTGTGTTTGTAGAAGAGCAGAACGTTTAGCGGTTCATTTAAATGACATTGAGCCAACAGATGAAAAGGTAATTACTTATTTAAACCGACTTTCTGACTATCTTTTTGTCTTGGCACGAAAGTTGTCTCTAGACTTGAAAGCTGATGAAGTTAAATGGATTCCAAGAAAGTAATTTTTGAATTGAGATTGATGATTTTTGATTTCAGAAATTTCAAAAAAAGTTCTAAAATCAGCATTCAAAAAACACGTTCTTAAATATTTTAAAAAAAAGTAAAAAAAAACTTGACTTTTTAAGTAATAAATTTATTTTTGCATAAACTTAAATCGATAAAAAGATGTATTGGACATTAGAATTAGCATCCTACTTAAGTGATGCGCCTTGGCCAGCAACCAAAGATGAACTTATCGACTATGCTATTAGAACTGGAGCACCGCTAGAAGTAGTGGAAAACTTACAGTCTATAGAAGACGAGGGAGAAATCTATGAATCAATGGAAGAGATTTGGCCAGATTATCCTACTGACGAAGATTATCTTTGGAATGAGGACGAATATTAAAAAATAAATACACACAACAGAAATAAGTCTCTTCACTGAGGCTTTTTTTTTGGTTATATTTGCAAACCATTAGAAAATAATAATTATTATGAGTATCATTAATTCCATATTGAAAGCTTTCGTAGGAGATAAATCAGAGAAAGATGTAAAAGCTATTCAACCCTTAATTACCAAAGTAAAATCCTTTGAGAGTGCTTTACAAGCATTATCTCATGACGAATTGCGTGCTAAAACAGCCCAATTCAAATCAAAAATACAACAAGCCCGTGCTGAAAAAGATGCAAAAATTGCTTCTTTGAAACAAGATGCCGAACAAACGCAAGATATTGATGCTCGTGAAGATATTTATGCTGAAATCGATACTATTGAAAAAGAAGCGTATGAAATTTCTGAAAAGGTATTAAACGAAATTCTACCTGAAGCCTTTGCAGTGGTTAAAGAAACCGCTCGTCGTTTTAAAGAAAATTCAACAATTACGGTAACTGCAACGCCAAAAGATCGTGAATTATCAGCAACAAAATCATATATTAAAATTGAAGGTGAAAATGCAACTTGGGCCAACTCTTGGGACGCTGCAGGAAAAGCAATTACTTGGGATATGATTCACTATGACGTGCAGTTGATAGGTGGTGTTGTATTGCACCAAGGAAAGATTGCCGAAATGCAAACAGGTGAGGGAAAAACTTTGGTTGCAACTTTACCTTTATATTTAAATGCTTTAACAGGAAATGGAGTTCACTTAGTAACCGTAAATGATTACTTAGCAAAACGTGATAGCACGTGGAAAGCACCGCTTTTTGAATTCCACGGAATGACAGTTGATTGTATTGACAACCATCAGCCAAATTCTCCAGAAAGAAGAAAAGCCTATGAGGCCGATATTACTTACGGAACAAATAACGAATTTGGTTTTGATTATTTGCGTGATAATATGGCGCATGCACCCGAAGATTTAGTACAAAGAAAACACAACTATGCAATTGTAGATGAGGTCGATTCAGTTTTAGTTGATGATGCTAGAACGCCTTTAATTATTTCAGGTCCAGTGCCTCAAGGAGATCGTCATGAATTCAACGAATTAAAACCAAAAGTTGAAAATTTAGTTACATTACAACGAAAATTAGCAACCGATTGTTTAACCGAAGCAAAAAGATTATTTAAAGAAGGGAATAACAAAGACGCAGGTTTTTATTTATTGCGTTCTCATAGAGCGTTACCAAAAAGTAAAGCCTTGATTAAATTCTTGTCAGAAGAAGGAGTAAAACAATTACTTCAAAAAACAGAAAATCAATACATGCAAGATAACAATAGAGAAATGCCAAAAATTGATGAGGCGTTATATTTTGTTATCGAAGAAAAAAACAATCAGGTTGAATTGACAGACAACGGAATTCAGTATCTATCTCAGGATACTGATGCTCAATTCTTTGTTTTACCCGATATTGGAACTGAAATTGCTCAAATTGAAAAAGAAAACCTTTCTACAGAAGCAGAAGCTGAACGTAAAGAGGAATTATTTAAAGACTTTTCAATAAAATCGGAACGTATTCATACCTTAACACAATTGCTTAAAGCATACACTTTATTTGAAAAAGATACCGAATATGTGATCATGGACAATAAAGTTATGATTGTTGATGAGCAAACAGGTCGAATTATGGATGGTCGTCGTTATTCAGACGGTTTACATCAAGCTATTGAAGCTAAAGAAAATGTAAAAATTGAAGCGGCAACCCAAACTTTTGCAACGATTACTTTACAGAATTATTTCCGTATGTATAGCAAATTAGGCGGTATGACCGGAACGGCAGTTACTGAAGCAGGTGAATTTTGGGAAATCTACAAATTAGATGTTGTGGAGATTCCTACCAATAGACCGATGGCTCGTAAAGATAAAGATGATTTGATTTACAGAACGGTTCGTGAAAAATTCAATGCCGTGATTGAAGATGTTGTGGAGCTATCAAAAGCAGGTCGACCTGTGCTTATTGGAACCACTTCGGTTGAGATTTCAGAATTATTAAGCCGAATGTTAAAAATAAGAGGTATTCAACACAATGTATTGAATGCTAAAATGCACAAAAGAGAAGCTGAAATTGTTGCAGAAGCTGGAAAGCCAGGTGTAGTAACCATTGCAACCAATATGGCCGGTCGTGGTACCGATATTAAATTATCTGACGAAGTTAAAAAAGCGGGTGGTTTGGCAATTATTGGAACAGAACGTCACGATTCACGTCGTGTAGACCGTCAGTTAAGAGGACGTGCAGGTCGTCAAGGAGATGTGGGTAGTTCACAATTCTACGTGTCGCTTGAAGATAACTTAATGCGTTTATTTGGCTCGGAAAGAGTAGCAAAAGTGATGGATAGAATTGGTCTGAAAGAAGGTGAAGTAATTCAACATTCGATGATGACAAAATCGATCGAGAGAGCGCAGAAAAAAGTAGAAGAAAACAATTTTGGAGTGCGTAAACGTTTGTTAGAATATGACGACGTAATGAACGCTCAAAGAGAAGTAGTTTACAAGAGAAGACGTCATGCATTACACGGTGAGCGATTAAAAGTAGACATCGCAAACATGATGTATGATACTTGTGAATTGGTTGTTGAACAAAACAAAGCTACGGGTGATTTTAAAAATTATGAGTTTGAATTAATACGATATTTTTCTATAAGTTCGCCAATTACAGAAGCTGAATTTGGCAAGTTGACAGATAGAGAAATTACGGGTAAAACCTATAAAGCAGTTTTAGACCATTATAACGATAAAATTGCAAGAAATGCTTCTGAAGCGTTCCCAATAATTAAAAATGTATACGAAAATAATAACGGTCAATATTTACGAATTATCGTTCCGTTTACAGACGGGATTAAATCGTTAAATGTAGTTACCGATTTAGAAAAAGCATACACTTCTCAGGGGAAAACATTAGTTACTGATTTTGAGAAAAACATCACGTTAGCTATTGTTGATGAAGCTTGGAAAAAGCATTTACGAAAAATGGACGAATTGAAACAATCAGTTCAGTTAGCGGTTCACGAACAAAAAGATCCTTTGTTAATTTATAAGTTTGAAGCTTTCAATTTGTTCAAAAAAATGATAGACGATGTTAATAAAGAAGTTATTTCTTTCTTATTCAAAGGAAATTTACCTTCACAAAATCCATCGGATATTCATGAAGCAAAACAAGTGCGTCAAAAACAAAATTATACCGAATCAAAACAAGATTTAGATGGTAATGATGCTGACAATGAAGCAAGAAGAGCGGGTGAAATGGCTAGTCAAAGACCTAATGTAACTGAAACTATTACGAGAGAAACGCCAAAAATTAATCGTAATGACACTGTTACTATTAAACATGTTATGAGCGGTAAAAGTGAAACTATGAAATACAAAAAAGCTGAAAGTATGATTGCTTCTGGCGAATGGGTTTTGGTTAACGAATAATCATTCATTTCAAAATAAACTAATCCTCAATTAATGAAAGTAGTTGGGGATTTTTTTATATTTGATAAAATTTCTAAAAATGCAAACTATTCCAACAAATAACATTATTTACACCGAATTTTTCAACCAAGTTAGAGCAAGTATCGCAGCTGGTACTTTTGCTAAATTAACGTTGGCTAAAACCGTTGGAAAGCCCGAATTGCAAAATATTTATATAAAAACTATTGTGGAAGACAATGTCTTAAAACTTTTGTTGACCTATAAAATTTATACTACCGAAAAGCAAGAATTGGTGAAAATCTGTGCTTTGGAAGATTTAGAATCCGAATTAATTCCTCACATCAACAACCCGTTTTTATCCGCTTTATTATTTACAATTGAAGCTGATATTACGATGAAATTAAACAAAAAACGAGTAGCTAGTATTATTGAACAAGCTCCTACGTTTAAAAATGCCGATGTGAATTTAATAGATTTCCTAGCTAAAAATTAATTAGAAGCATCAGGAAAAATCTTCCCAGGATTCAATATGTTATTAGGATCAAAAATAGCTTTAATGCGTTCCATTAATTCTAGATGCACTTTTGAAAACGCAATATCCATATAGTTTTTTTGTACTAATCCTATGCCGTGTTCTCCTGAAAGTGTTCCTTTTAGACTGACGGTTAACTCAAAAATTTCACGAATCCCTTTGGGAACTTCTGTTTTCCAATTATCGTCGGTCATAGTTCCTTTGATGATATTTACATGCAAATTTCCATCGCCTGCATGACCATAACATACGGATTGAAACCCATATTTCGATCCAATTTCTTTGATTCCTTTTAGTAATTTTGGTAATTCATATCTTGGAACCACCGTATCTTCTTCTTTATAAATAGAATTCGCTTTTACAGCTTCCGCCACAGAACGGCGCATTTTCCAAAGGGCGTTTTTTTGTTCTTCGGTATCTGCAAACAATACTTCATCTATTTCAAATTGCTCAACTACAGTTAATATTTGCTCCGCTTCTTGCATTAATACCTCAGGATAATTGCCATCAACTTCAATTAATAAATGCGCCTGAATATTATCGTTCACTGTCACATTTAATCCATCAACAAATTTCAATGTCCAATCAATCGCATCACGTTCCATAAATTCTAACGCACTAGGTATAATTCCTGCTCTAAAAATAGCCGAAACTGCTTCACAGGCTTGTTCTGCTTTATAAAAGGGGACTAATAATAATACGTTATGTTTATTTTGAGGGATTAATTTGAGTACAATTTTAGTGATAATTCCTAAAGTACCTTCACTACCCACCATTAATTGCGTTAGATTGTATCCGGTAGAATTTTTTAAGGTATTGGCTCCAGTCCAAATAACATCTCCTGTTGGTAAAACCACTTCAAGATTCAGTACATAATCTTTGGTAACGCCATATTTTAATGCTCTTGCACCACCCGAATTTTCGGCAATATTGCCACCAATCCAACAACTTCCCATACTACTCGGATCTACTGGATAAAGAAGTCCTTTTTCGGCAACTGCTTCACGCAAAACTTGAGTAATTACTCCTGGTTCGGTTGTGACTTGTAAATTTTGTTCGTCAATTTCAATGATTTTATTAAATCGTTCCATTGAAATTCCAATGCCTCCATAAATTGATAATGCTCCTCCGCTCAAACCTGTTCGAGCTCCAATAGGTACTGTCGGAATTTTATAAGTGTTTGAAACTCTTAAAATCTGGGCCACTTCTTCTGTATTTGCAGGTTTTACCACTACATGTGGCGGAAAACTCAGATCTTCTGTTTCATCGTGACCATAGGTTTTACGAGTTTCTTCATCGGTAAAAATATAGGATGGCCCAACAATTTTTTCAAGCGCAAGTACTATTTCTGGATTCATATTGTGAAATTGAAGCGTAAAGATAATTAATTTTATGTTTTTTGGAACACAGATTTAACTGATTATACGGATTTGCACAGATTTTTAACTTCAAGCTTGTCATGCTAAAATCAAAGATTCAACATTGTTGAAGTATCTCTTTAATGAACTTGTATGCGCAATTAATTCAACTTAAACTAATATTGCTTATATGTTGAAAAGTGACTTAGTGAAACTTCGTGCAAAACTTTGAGAAACGTTGTACTACAAAAAATCAATGTTTCATATTCCCACATTTTTTGTATTTTTACACAAAGCAATAAATCTTTTGAAAACACCAAATAAAAAATCTGCACTTACTGAAATTCACGGCGTGGAACAACCTGAAGTCGTGAGTAGTGTTGTTGCTCAACAAATTCAAAAATTTAGAAAGCATCAACCCACAGCAGACGAATTAATTTCGGGAATTTTAAAAGGCGATAAAACTGCTTTAAGTCGCGCCATTACTTTGGTCGAAAGTACCAATCCTGAACATTTAGCTAAAGCGAATGAAGTCATTAAATGTTGTTTGCCCCATGCAAATAATTCGGTTCGTATTGGAATTACTGGTGTTCCTGGTGTTGGAAAAAGTACGTTTATCGAAGCTTTCGGAAAATATCTCACTTCGATAGGGAAAAAAGTTGCTGTTTTAGCGGTTGACCCAAGTTCGTCCATTAGTCATGGAAGTATTTTAGGCGATAAAACCCGAATGGAAGAGTTAGTAAAAGATGAAAATGCTTATATTCGACCAAGCGCTTCGGGTGATACGTTAGGTGGTGTTGCTAGAAAAACCCGTGAAACTATTATTTTGTGTGAAGCTTGTGGATTTGATACAATAATTATTGAAACCGTTGGAGTAGGGCAAAGTGAAACCGCTGTTCACAGTATGGTTGATTTCTTTTTGTTATTGAAAATTTCTGGTGCTGGTGATGAATTACAAGGCATTAAACGTGGTATTATGGAAATGGCAGATACCATTGTAATCAATAAAGCTGATGGTGATAATATTGCGAAAGCCAAATTAGCGAAAACTGAATTTAGTAGAGCATTGCATTTATTTCCAGCTAAATCTTCGGGTTGGATGCCAAAAGTAACCACATGTAGTGCATATGAAAAAACAGGTATTGATGCCATTTGGGAAATAATTTCTGAATATTTTGAATGGGTAAAATCAAATCATTATTTTGAAGAAAAACGGCAAAGCCAAAATCAATTTTGGATGATGGAAACAATAAACGAACAATTGAAATCGCACTTTTATAATCATCCGAATGTTATTCAATCATTAGAAGAAAACAAAAAAGCCGTGCAAAATAATGAAATTTCACCTTTTGCAGCGGCTGTGAATTTGTTGGAACAATATTATAATAAAGAGTAATTAGTGAAAAGTGATTAGTAATTTGTCGCTGAACACTTTTTACTGAACACTCTATTCCTGCTCGTAACGTTCAATTTCTCTATCGTAGAATTCTCCAGCAATGGTAATTAAATGTTCCATTTCCGATTCTAATTCTTTTTCGTCTTCTTCTTCAATGTCTTCTAAAAATTCTACTTCGTCATCTTTTAAATTGATTACAAATCGTGGATATTCTAAATGGATTACAAAAATATCTTCTGGAAAATCGGTGTTGTCTCCAATTACAAATTTAGGTAAGTTCATGTTTTTATTTTTAGTTGAGACAAGTCATGATATGTCTACAAGGTTATTAATTATTTATCAATTTTTTAGTTAGATAATTAAAGCGAATATACAAAAATAATGCAGCAGCGGATAATCCGGCTAAAAGTCCAATCCATACACCAACCGCTTTTAGTTCAGTTTCTAATCCCAAATAAATAGATACCGGAAAACCAATAACCCAATAGGCTACAAACGTAATATACATCGGGATTTTCGCATCTTGCAAGCCACGAAGCGCTCCTAAAACAACTACTTGTAAGCCATCTGAAATTTGAAAAACCGCTGCAACTAATAATAAATTGGCTGAAATTGCAATGACTTCTAAGTTTTCTGTAAGATTTTTCAAGTCGGATATATCCACAAAAATATAGGGTAACGTTTTGTGTAAAACTACAAATAATATAGCAAAGACAATTTCAATTACTATGGTTAACAAGAAAATGGATATGGCAACTTTTCGGAGCGTTTGATAGTCTCCTAGTCCTTTTTGGTTGCCTACTCTAATCATTGCTGTAACATTTAATCCCATCGCAAACATAAAAGTAAGAGAAGCCAAACTCAATGCAATTTGATTAGCTGCTTGACTTGTAGTGCCAATCATTCCACACAACCAAATGGCGCCTGTAAATAATGCTACTTCAAAGAACATTTGCATAGCAGAAGGCATTCCAATTCTTATGATTTTCAAATTCACTTCTTTTTTGATTTCTTTTAGGCTAAATCCTTTAAAATAAGGATGAAACTTTGGTTTTAAGTTCATCATGTAATGCATAAAGCCCAACATTACAAAACGAGAAGCGATAGTTCCAACGGCGGCTCCAATAATGCCCCATTTTGGAAAAATCCAAATTCCGTAGATTAAAAAATAGTTGATCACCACATTGGTTAAATTTCCAATAATAGTTGCCCACATCGAATATTTTGTTTCGCTCAATCCATCCGCAAATTGTTTATACGCTTGGTACATAATTAGCGGAATCAACGAAAAACCAACGATGTCTAAATAGGGTTTTGCCATTTCTACCACAGCTTCGGGTTGGCCCATGTATGCAATTAATGGTTTCGAAAAGAAAATTAAAGTAAATAATGCTACCCCTAAAATTGTACACAAATACAATCCATGATGAAATGCCGATCGACCGCCAGCGACATCATTTTTTCCATCTGATTCGGCAACTAAAGGTGTAATTGCGGTTGAAAATCCAATTCCTAATGACATGGCAATGAATACAAAACTGTTTCCTAATGATACAGCCGCTAATTCGGTTGGGCCTAATTTTCCAACCATGATATTATCGACTATTCCCACAATAGTATGACCTAACATTCCTAAAATAATAGGGTAGGCGAGTTTTAAGTTTTGTGAAAATTCTTTAGAGTAGTCGGAAAAAGTCATTTTGGCAATTTTGAGCAAAGGTAATAATTTGAAAAGGATTTAAAGAAAAAACCTGTCAGGATAAAAATCAAGACAGGTTTAAATATTGTAAATTGAAATTACTTTTTAATATTCGGATTTAGCGTATCACTTTCTATAAGTCCATCGCGTAAACGAATAATTCGGTGCGCATGAGCAGCAATATCTTCTTCGTGAGTAACTAGAATTACAGTGTTTCCGTTCGCGTGAATTTCGTTGAATAAATTCATGATTTCCACAGAAGTTTTACTATCTAAGTTTCCCGTAGGTTCATCGGCTAAAATGATAGAAGGTTTATTAACCAAAGCTCTTGCCACCGCCACACGTTGACGTTGACCTCCTGATAACTGATTCGGTTTGTGATCCATACGGTCTTGAAGTCCCACTTGCGTCAGCACTTCTGTAGCTCTTTCAACTCGTTCCGATTTAGAATGACCTGCATATACCATTGGTAAAGCCACATTGTCAAGGGCTGTTGTTCTTGGCATTAAATTAAACGTTTGAAAAACGAAACCAATTTCTTTATTTCGAATTCCAGCCAATTCATCATCTTGCATTTCACTCACGTGTTTTCCGTTCAAAATGTAAGTTCCAGATGTTGGCGTGTCCAAACAACCCAAAATGTTCATCAAAGTCGATTTTCCAGAACCCGAAGGTCCCATCAATGCCACATATTCTCCTTTCTTGATTTCTAAATCGATGCCTTTTAACACATACACGATTTCGTTTCCTAACGGGAAATCTCTTTTGATATTGGTTATTTTGATTAACGGATTTGCCATTTTGAATGTCGAATGTTGATTAACGAATAATGATTTCAGAAGTTTTAAATTCCGATTTTAATATAAGTAGAAAAAGATAGGATTTTGTTACAACTAAAATCGAATTCTTTCAAAAATACGAGAAGTTATTGTTTTATTCGGATTGATAATAAAATGTTCTTTTTTTTGTTCTTTTCGGATAAATAAGAAGCCTAAATTGAAGGTTTCGATGCTGCAAGTAATAGTTTCATGCTGATGTAACCGCTTCCAAATTTTTTCATTTGCTTTGGTTTGATGAATATTCTCAATGAAAATACAGGTTTCATTTTTACAAAAGGGTAGTATTTTCTCAATCGAAAAATCATTTAAAGAAAAACTTGAAACAATTAAACCATCTATTGTTGTAGGTACTTTATCTAGAACATCAAAACGCACACAATTCTTTAAATTTAAGTAGTGTATTGTTTTTAAAATGAGTTTGTTGGTTGAAAGATAAGTTGAATTTTCAATAGGAAACTCGGAAGCATAAAAACATTTCGTAACCAAATCAAACACAAACGGCGAATGCACTCCATGTTCGTTTTTGGAGTTGAAATAAAAGCCCCCTAGCCCCCAAAGGGGGAAAATATAGTTTGCGTGTATTTTTTTTAATAATTTCAATTTCTCTTTTTGATTCCCACTTTGGGGGTTAGGAGACTTATTCCATTTTACTCGATAACTCAAACCAACGCTCTTCTTTTTCTTCTAAAGATTGAATGATTTTTTGCAATTCGTTTGCTTTCGCTTCAATCTTATCATCAGCAACTTTTCCGTCGGAGAATTCTTGCTCGATGGTTTTCTTTTGAATTTCTAAATCTTTGATTTCTCTTTCAATTTTATTGAATTCTTTCTGTTCATTGAAACTCAAACCGTTTGAAATTGTTTTTTGTTTATAGTTTGTGGTTTTATTTATGGTGGTTGTTCCCCCTTCGGGGGTTAGGGGGCTATCCTCATAAGCTCTAAAATCGGAATAATTTCCAGGGAAATCTTCAATTTCGCCTTCACCTCTAAAAACAAATAAGTGATCTACAATTTTATCCATGAAATATCTATCGTGACTCACCACTAACAAACAGCCTGGGTAATCTAACAAGAAACTTTCTAATACATTTAAAGTTACAATATCTAAATCGTTTGTTGGTTCATCTAAAATTAAGAAATTCGGATTTTGAATTAAAACCGTACATAAATACAAACGTTTCAATTCTCCACCACTTAATTTTTCAACAAAATCGTATTGTTTTTTGGCATCAAATAAAAAGCGCTCTAATAGTTGTGAAGCCGAAATAATTTTCCCTTTCGTCAACGGAATATATTCGCCATATTCTTTAATAATATCGATAACTTTTTGTCCTGGTTTAGGGTTGATGCCACTTTGCGTGTAATAGCCAATTTTAATCGTATCACCAATAATCACTTTACCTGAATCAGGTTGAATGGTTTGGGTTAAAATGTTTAAGAAAGTAGATTTTCCCGTACCATTTTTTCCTATAATTCCAATGCGTTCGCCTCGTTGAAACGAATAACTAAATTCTTTTAAAATGGTTCGGTCAGGAAAGTTTTTGTTCAATTTTACCATTTCGATAATCTTGCTTCCCATGCGCTCCATGTTGATTTCGAGCTCTACTACATTTTCTTTTCTTCGGCTTTCGGCAACAGCTTTGATTTTATAAAAATCATCTTGACGCGATTTTGATTTGGTTGTTCTGGCTTTGGGTTGACGGCGCATCCATGCTAATTCTTTCACAAACAAATTTAGTGCTTTGTCAATAGTAGCATTTTCAGAAGCAATTCGCTCCTCTTTCTTTTGTAAATAATAGGAGTAATTTCCTTTATATTGGTATATTTTTCCATTGTCTAACTCTATGATTTCGTTACAAACGCGTTCTAAAAAAAAACGGTCGTGCGTTACCATAAACAAGGTGATATTTTCTTTTGCAAAATAATCTTCTAACCATTCAATCATTTCTAAATCTAAATGATTGGTTGGTTCGTCTAAAATCAATAAATCGGGTTTGCTAATCAAAATAATCGCTAACGACAAACGCTTTTTTTGTCCACCCGACATGTTTTTGACTTTCATTTTCAAGTCTTCCAACTTCAGTTTGTACAAAATTTGCTTAAATTGCGTTTCAAAATCCCAAGCGTTGTGGCGGTCCATATCATCAAAAGCTCTTTGATACACTTCTTCGTCATTCGGATTTTCTAAAGCTTTCTCGTAGCGTTCAATTACTTTTAAAATTTCATTATCCGAAGCAAAAATATTTTCCTCAATGGTTAATTCGTCTTGCAAATTATTATTTTGCGACAAAAACGCCATGTTAATCTCTTTTCTAATCACCACTTGACCTGTGTCAGGTTCGTCTAAACCATTAATCATATTCATAATGGTAGTTTTTCCAGAACCGTTTTTAGCAATAAAAGCTATTTTTTGATCTTTATTAATACCAAACGAAACGTCTTTAAATAGAATACGTTCGCCATAGGATTTAGAGATATTTTCGACTGATAGGTAGTTCATTTATTAATTTGTCAATTAGATAATATGGCAATGTGCCAATCGTTTTGCAAAAATAGCTTTATTATTTAAAATTCGTATTTTTGTATTTCATAAATAAATATTGCAACTTTGACTTATCAATTAATTGGCATATTGGCTAATTGAATATTGAAAATTAAATTCATGCAACTATCCGTCATCATTCTCAATTACAATGTGCGCTATTTTTTAAAGCAATGCATTCTAAGTGTTCAAAAAGCATTGGAAGGTATTGATGGAGAAATCATTGTGGTTGATAACGCTTCGTCAGATGGTAGTTGCGAAATGATGAAGAATAAATTTCCAAATATAAAACTTATTGAAAATGCCACAAACTTAGGTTTTCCAAAAGGAAATAACATCGGAGTAGCTCAAGCTAAAGGTGAATACATTTGTATTTTGAATCCAGATACCGTTGTTGCAGAAGATACTTTTTCAAAAATACTGAACACTAATATCTGGCAACTGAACACTGGCATTATCGGTTGTAAATTGATAGACGGAACAGGCAACTTTCTTCCCGAAAGTAAACGTGGTGTTCCAACGCCTTGGGTGGCATTTACAAAAATCTTTGGGTTGTATAAAATTTCAAATTATTTTGGAAAATATTACGCTCAACATTTATCGGATAACGAATCAGGAAAAGTTGATATTTTGGTTGGAGCGTTTATGATGATGAAACGCGAATTGTATCTCAAAGTAGGTGGTTTTGATGAAAATTGCTTTATGTATTCAGATGATATCGACTTGAGTTATTTGGTACTAAAAACCGGAAAATCAAATTATTATTTTCATGAAACTTCGGTAATTCATTATAAAGGAGAAAGTACCGTTCGGGATGGAAACTATATGAAACGTTTCCGTGAAGCAATGCAATTTTTCTATAAAAAGCATTTTAAAAAATCTTGGTTTTTTGATGTAATGATGTTATTTGGTACTTTTGTTTTTAGTTTTTTGAAGAAGATTCAGCAAAAGAATAAACTTAGGATAATTGATGAATATATTGTGTTTTCAAAAGCAACATTAGATTTGAAATTATCAAAAAAAGCTACTTATTTGTCTGATTTTAATCAATTTGTAAATCAACCTCAAAAAAACTTTGAAATAATATTTGATACTACTACTTTTAGTTTTGCTGAAATTATTACTTTTATGGAGAAAAATAGAAACCATAATTTGAGTTTTAAGAATTATATTTCAAGTTCAAATTATCTAATAGGTAGTAATAATTCTAACGATAGAGGACAAATAATTTTGTTGTAAAATTATCAATTTCTATGAAAACAGAATGAAAAATTAGTATTTTTGCAAACCAAACACAGAAAAACAACTTTAGTTTAAAGATATGGCAAAGTTTGAATTGAAATTACCTAAAATGGGTGAAAGCGTTGCAGAAGCAACTGTGACCAACTGGTTAAAAAAAGTTGGAGATACAATTGAAATGGACGAAGCAGTACTTGAAATAGCTACTGATAAGGTAGATAGCGAAGTGCCTTCTGAAGTTGCTGGAACTCTTGTTGAAATTTTATTTAATGTAGATGATGTAGTTCAAGTAGGACAAACGATTGCTATTATCGAAACGGAAGGTGGTGCCGTTGCAGCAACTCCAGAAGTTAAAGAAGAAGCGCCAGTTGCTGTTGCAGAAGTTGCAAAAGCAGTAGAAGTTGCAAAAGAAATTGCTGCTCCAGCTGATTTTTCGGGATCAGATAAATTCTTTTCGCCTTTAGTTAAAAACATTGCAAAAGAAGAAGGAATTTCATTAGCTGAATTAGAGTCAATTGTTGGTTCAGGAAAAGAAGGTCGCGTTAATAAAGAAGATTTATTACAATATATCAAAAATAGAGGAAGTCAAACTAGTGTTCAGTCTTCAGTAGCAAGTGCTCAGTCTATTGTTGCTCAACCAGTAGCAACTTCTAACTCTCAACCTGTATCTATAAATGGTGGAGATGAGATTGTAGAAATGGACAGAATGCGTAAGTTGATTTCGAAATATATGGTAGAATCGGTTCAAACTTCGGCGCATGTGCAGTCATTTATTGAAGTGGATGTGACAAATATTGTAAAATGGAGAGATAGAGTTAAAAATACTTTCGAAAAGAGAGAAGGTGAGAAATTGACTTTTACTCCTATTTTCATGGAAGCCGTTGCAAAAGCATTGAAAGATTTCCCAGGAATGAATATTTCAGTTGATGGTGATTTTATTATTAAACGTAAAAACATCAATTTAGGAATGGCTGCAGCGTTACCAAACGGAAATTTAATTGTTCCTGTAATTAAAAATGCAGACCAATTAAATTTAGTGGGAATGGCAAAAGCGGTTAACGATTTAGGAAACCGTGCAAAAGCAGGAAAATTAAAACCAGATGATACACAAGGCGGAACTTATACAGTAACGAATGTGGGAACTTTTGGTTCTGTTTTTGGAACGCCAATTATCAATCAACCTCAAGTGGGTATTTTAGCGTTAGGGGCTATCAGAAAAGTACCAGCGGTTATTGAAACTCCAGAAGGTGATTTTATTGGAATCCGTCAAAAAATGTTCTTATCGCATTCTTATGATCACAGAGTTGTAGATGGTGCTTTAGGTGGAAGTTTTGTAAAACGTGTTGCCGAATATTTAGAAGCTTTTGACCCGAATAGAGAAGTTTAATTTTACAGAAATTTACATAAGTGAAACCCGATAGTTTTAAAAGCTGTTGGGTTTTTCTATCTTTGTAACATATAAAATTACTATGGAATTAAAATTAACACGCCCTATTTGCTTTTTTGATCTTGAAACTACAGGAATTGATGTAGCAAGAGACCGAATTGTAGAAATCTCAATTTTTAAAGTATATCCAAACGGAACTAAAGAAAGCAAAACTTGGTTAGTAAATCCTACTATCTCAATCCCACCACAAGCTACTGCTGTACATGGAATTTCAGATGAAAAAGTAGCTAATGAACCCACTTTTGCTGAATTAGCTTCTCAAATACATAACATGATTAAAGATTCAGATTTGGCTGGGTTTAATTCAGATCGTTTTGATATTCCACTTTTAGCTGAAGAATTATTGCGCGCAGGTGTTGATTTTGATATGAAAAACAGGGTTTCTGTAGATGTGCAAACTATTTTCCATAAAATGGAAGAAAGAACGTTGAGTGCAGCCTATAAATTTTATTGCGGACAAACGCTAGAAAACGCACATAGTGCCGAAGCTGATACAATGGCAACATACGAAATTTTAAAATCGCAATTAGATCGCTATACCGATTTAGAAAATGATATGAAATCATTATCTGAATTTACTACACGAAAAAAATCGGTTGATTTTGCAGGTTTCATCGCATTAAATAACGAAGGAAAAGAAATTTTTACTTTTGGAAAACACAAAGGCGCTTTAGTAGATGATGTTTTTGAAAAAGAACCGGGTTATTTTGGCTGGATTCAAAACGCTGATTTTCCGCTCTATACCAAAAAAGTTTTGACCGCTATCAAATTAAGAAAGTTAAACACTAAAAGCTAGAAGTTTGAAGCTATAAGCTGGGAGTATTTTGCTTCCTTCTTCCAACTTCCTTCTTCCAACAATTAAAGAAAAATGAAAATAATCTGCATCGGTCGCAATTATGTAGACCATATTTCGGAACTAAATAACGAAAAACCTACGGAACCAGTTATTTTTTTAAAGCCTGATACTGCTGTTTTACCTAAAAAAACGCCATTTGTAATTCCTGCTTTTAGTAACGATGTACATCATGAGGTAGAAGTATTGGTTAAAATTTGTAAGGTAGGAAAATACATTGATGCCAAATTTGCCCATAAATATTATGATGAAATTGGATTAGGAATTGATTTTACAGCAAGAGATGTTCAAGCCCATCTCAAAGAAAAAGGATTACCGTGGGAAAAAGCAAAAGCATTTGACCATTCAGCGGTAATTGGTGCCTTTTTACCGAAAAATGAATTTTCTTCTATGGAAAATATTAACTTTGAGTTAAAATCTAACGGTCAATCGGTACAAGTTGGTAATACCGAATTGATGCTTTGGAATATCGATGCTTTAATTGCTTATGTGTCTCAGTTTTTCACCTTAAAAAAGGGAGATATTATTTTTACGGGAACACCAAAAGGAGTGGCAAAAGTAACAGAAGGCGATGTTTTAGAGGGATTTATTGAAGGAAAATCAGTATTTAAAATACAAATTAAGTAATATGGCTTTACAGTATAATCTTGCAAAAGTGTATGAAATTTCAGAAAACGATACCGATTTTGCTTTGCAAATTGTGACTTTGTTTTTAGAGGAAGTTCCTGCTGAAATAAAATCAATTAGAACAGCTATTGAAGATAAAGATTATACCCGTACCTATGCCGCTTGCCACAAAATTAAACCAACATTAGATTTGTTAGGTATGGATATGTCCTATGAAGAAAATCTGCAAATCATGAATTGGACAAAAACAGAAGGTAAGCGCAAAGAAATCAAAGAAGTTTATAAATCTTTAAAAGATCGAATAGATTTGGCGATTAAAGAAATTAAAAAAGATTTTAAACTGTAAATTTCAAAAAAAAATCAAACAAATGAAGGCAGCAATTGTTACTATTGGTGATGAAATTCTTATTGGTCAAATCGTTGATACAAATTCGGCATATATTGCTAAAGCATTGGATAAAATTGGAATAGAAACACATGAAATGTTATCAATTTCAGATGACAAACAACATATTTTAAATACATTCCATTCGCTACAAAATAAAGCCGATGTAGTAATTATTACTGGCGGATTAGGACCTACAAAAGATGACATTACAAAGAAAACTTTTTGCGATTATTTTCAGGATACTTTAATTGAAAATGAAGCTGTTTTATCACATGTAAAAAGTATAATTGAAGTAATTTATAAACGGCCAATTACCCAAATTAATAAAGAACAAGCCTTAGTTCCTTCAACAGCAAAAGTGTTGTTTAACCAAATGGGAACTGCCCCTGGAATGTGGATGGAGAAAGAAAATACGGTTTTTATTTCGTTACCAGGTGTTCCTTATGAAATGAAATATTTGATAGATAACGAAGTGATTCCTAATCTAGTCCAAAAATTTGAACGCCCATACATTATTCATCAAACCATAATGACTTACGGAAGAGGTGAAAGTTTAATTGCCGAACAAATTGAAGAATGGGAAAATAATTTACCAGAATTCATAAAATTAGCCTATTTACCGAGTCCTGGAAGAGTTCGTTTGCGATTAACAGCAAGAGGAACAAATAAAGAAAAACTCCAAACGGAAATAGCAAGACAAGTTCAAATGCTTGATGAATTAATTCATGAAATTATTGTGGGTTACAATGAAGACGAACCCATTGAAGTTGTTTTAGGAAAATTATTAACCGAAAAAAAACTAACAATAGCCACTGCCGAAAGTTGCACAGGAGGAAAAATAGCCTCAACGCTAACGTCGGTTATTGGTGCTTCTAATTATTTTAAAGGAAGTGTGGTAAGTTATGCTACCCAAACTAAAATAGATGTTTTAGGTGTTTCAAAAAGTATAATTGAAGAATTCAGCGTTGTTAGTGCTCAAGTGGCTTCAGAAATGGCATTAGGAATTCAAAAATTAACACATGTAGATTATGCCATTGCAACAACCGGAAACGCAGGTCCGGCAAAAGGAGATTCGACAGCAGATTTAGGAATTGTTTTCATTGCAATTGCTACTCCTACGGGAGTTTTTGTTGAAGAATTTAATTTTGGTCAACCTCGTGAAAAGGTAGTAGATAGGGCTGTTAGTAAATCATTGGAACTCATTTATAAAGAAATTTTAAAAAAATAATAAAAGATAGTTGTGTATATGAAATCGATTTTGTTTCTTTGCACCCTGATTTTAGATAACGAAATAAAGATTAGAAATAATGTCAAGAGTTTGTGAACTTACAGGTAAAAGAGCGATGGTAGGAAACAATGTTTCTCACGCTATGAATAAAACAAAGAGAAAATTCTCTGTTAACTTAGTAAAAAAACGTTTTTACATTCCTGAAGAAGATAGATGGGTAACGTTGAAAATTTCAACTGCTGCATTAAAAACTATTAATAAAAATGGAATTGCTGCTGTATTGAAAAATGCAAAAGCAAACGGATTTGTTAAATCTGTATAATCCGCAATAATATATATCAAAATGGCAAAGAAAGGTAATAGAATCCAAGTTATTTTAGAATGTACAGAGCACAAAACTTCAGGAGTTCCTGGAACATCTCGTTACATTACTACAAAAAATAAAAAAAATACTCCAGATAGATTAGAGATTAAAAAATTTAATCCAATCTTAAAAAGAGTAACTGTTCACAAAGAAATTAAATAAGATAAGTCATGGCAAAGAAAACCGTAGCAACTTTACAAACAGCTTCTAAAAGATTAACCAAAGCTATTAAAATGGTTAAATCTCCAAAAACTGGCGCTTACACATTCGTTGAATCTGTGATGGCTCCTGAATTAGTTGATGAATTCTTGAAAAAGAAATAATTCGTAAAAACAATTATATAGATAAGCTACTTTCGTTTGAAAGTAGCTTTTTTATTTTTACATTTGTCACTATAATTATTTGAAGCCAATCAAAGCGCCTTTTTTAAACCATGTTCCCGCTTTTCGCACTACACGGTAGTTTGCTTCAATCGGGGCTATGAACAATCAAAAGGAAGTAAATTTCGTTTTCAATCAACTAATGCAATAAATCAAAAAATCATTTCAAATGAGTTTTTTTAAAAAAATATTTTCTTCATCAAAAGCTGAGCCTGTTTTAAACGAACAAGAAAAGCAAACATTAGATAAAGGATTAGAAAAAACAAAAACGTCTTTTTTTTCTAAGCTTACAAAAGCAGTTGCCGGAAAATCAAAAGTAGACGATGAGGTTTTAGACAACTTAGAAGAAATATTAGTTTCTTCTGATGTAGGTGTAAATACTACCTTAAAAATTATTGAACGCATTGAAGAACGTGTTTCAAGAGATAAATATTTGGGCACCGACGAATTAAACACCATTCTTCGAGATGAAATAGCTAGTTTATTATCAGAAACAAACTCTGGAGAAGCTACAGAATTTTCTATTCCAGTAGATAAAAAACCATATGTAATTATGGTTGTTGGAGTAAATGGAGTTGGTAAAACCACTACAATTGGTAAATTAGCCTATCAGTTTAAAAAAGCGGGTTATAATGTAGTTTTAGGTGCTGCAGACACATTTAGAGCAGCTGCTATTGATCAATTACAAATTTGGGCCGATAGAGTAGGTGTGCCAATTGTGAAACAACAAATGGGAAGTGATCCAGCATCGGTTGCATTTGATACTTTACAAAGCGCTGTAGCACAAAACGCCGACGTTGTAATTATCGATACTGCTGGTCGTTTACATAATAAAGTAGGCTTAATGAACGAACTTTCAAAAGTGAAAAAAGTAATGCAAAAGGTAGTGGAAGACACACCAAATGACGTGCTTTTAGTTTTAGATGGTTCAACAGGTCAAAATGCTTTTGAACAAGCCAAACAATTTACTGCTGCTACAGAAGTTACTTGTTTAGCCGTTACAAAATTAGATGGAACCGCAAAAGGAGGAGTTGTAATTGGTATTTCAGATCAATTTCAAATACCCGTTAAATATATAGGTGTTGGTGAAGGAATAGAAGACCTTCAAGTGTTCAATAAGTATGAATTTGTAGATTCATTTTTTAAATAATAATAAATGGAATTTTTTAAATATAAAATGGTTAAGTTACTTATTGTAGCTTTAGTACTTGCTCTTGTTGCAATCCCTTTTGATGAGATGGGATTTACATTTATGGCTTTACGATTGGTTTCTTTTGCTATAATTATGTATGTTATTATTAAACTAACTAGTGCTAAGAAAAAAGTACAAAAATAATTTAGTCAATTAGAGCACTAATTTTTTGCCATAATACTTCATCAAAATCTGAAAGCGCCATATTTACATTGTCAGCGGCATTTCCCATTCTGATAATGACTAATTTTCTACTGGGTAAAACATATATTTTTTGATCGTTTTTGCCTAAGGCACAATATAAATCATCTGGAGCGGTAGGAATTATTTTTCCGTTAAATTGAAATTGAGTTTGAGGTAATCTATAGTTAGATTTTCCATTTAGCCACCATAAATAACCATAAGCTAGATTTATATTTTGTGAAGTAGTTGTAGCAAGTTGCATATAATTTTGAGGTACAATTTGATTGTTTTCCCATTTCCCATTGTTTAAAGCCAATAAACCAAACCGCGCCATACTCCTTGTATTACTCCAATAGACACTTAAGCCCTCATTTTGTACCCAAAGACCCGTCATTCCTATTTTATCTCGCAACTTTGTATTGAAATAATTGTTCCAACTTTGCCCTGTTGAAGCTGCAACCACGTCCTGCAATTTTACATACACATTATGATAGGCCCATCTAGTGCCAGCGTCGGCAACATATTGAAGATTTGTAGGTGAAACATCATCGCCTAATGCGTCGTTAAGCCCAGATGTCATGGTTAATAGATGTTTATTGGTAATTAGATTTTCTTTCGCAATTGGAGCACTTGTCCAGCCTGTTCCAAGATAATCCGATACTTTATTATTACTATTTAAAAACCCTTCTTGTTCTGCAATTCCGGTAACCGTAGCGGTTAATGTTTTTCCTGCACTTGCCCAATACCAAGGTTCATTTGCCGTATGTCCATTGAAATAATTTTCCATCACAATTTTTCCATTGTGCAATATCATAAAACTTTTTGTGTTTTTTAACGCTAAATAATCTAACAAAGGCTGCACTTGCGATTGATTCCAACCCAAACTTGCAACAGTTTTTGTTTCCCAAATAGTTGAACCAATGGGAGGAAAATACATGGTTTCTTCGGGTGAATCGCATCCGCAGTCATTTTGGTCACATCCAAATATAAAAAACACAATGAATAGCAGAGAAATATAGTTTTTCATAATATTACTTTTATTACTTACTGAAATTGGACAATAAAATTAAGGAATAGTTTAATTCAATTCAGAAATAATTGTAATTTTAGGGCATACAAAGGAATAAAAAATGAAAAAAACAGTTGGATTTTTAGTTTTAGTATTATTGATATATTGTAAACAAACGATTGCCGAATCAGATTTGAATAATCTAAATGGTTATTGGGAAATTGAGAAGGTTATTTTACCTGATGGTGATAAAAAAGAATATAAGGTTAATGAAACTATTGATTTTTTTAAAATAGTGAATAAGAAAGGTTTTAGAAAGAAAGTAATGCCGCAAATTGACGGGACTTATTTAACGAATGATATACAGGAAGATGTTTTAGTAGTAATTAAAGATGGAGATGCTTTACTCCAATACAAAACTACTTATGCTTCATGGAAAGAGGAAATTATTGCTCTAACAAAAGATAAATTGGTAGTTAAAAATCAACAAGATTTAGAATATCATTATAAAAGACCAATTAAATTTTCAATGAAGTAGAATGGCAAAGCGATTTAATGAAGAAAGTTCTATTGCCGATGTCTTGAAGCAGTTTATTTCTCAAAATAAGCTGGAGGCTGGTATTGATGTAGTTAATGTTCGTGACGCTTGGAAAAATGTAATGGGTAATGGAGTAAATAATTATACAACAGAAATTCAACTTAAAAACACTACACTTTATGTAGCTTTATCTTCTGCAGTATTGCGAGAAGAATTAAGTTTTGGAAAAGATAAAATCATAAAAATGATTAATGAAGAACTTCGGAAAGAATTAGTTACCCAATTAGTATTAAGATAAAAAAATCCCGATTTGTTGTAATCGGGATTTTATATTTTATGGTTGTCTACTGAGACTGAACACTGAATACTAAAACTGCTCTCTTCCAGCAAAATGGAAAGCACCTTCAATGGCTGCATTTTCATCAGAATCAGATCCGTGAACAGCATTTTCTCCAATTGAAGTTGCATATTTTTTACGGATAGTTCCTTCAGCGGCATCAGCAGGATTAGTTGCACCAATTAACGTTCTGAAGTCTTCTACTGCGTTATCTTTTTCTAAAATTGCAGCTACAATTGGACCTCTTGTCATGAACTCAACTAATTCACCAAAAAATGGTCTTTCGCTATGTACAGCATAAAATTTTTGAGCATCTGCAACGGTTAGTTGCGTTAATTTCATTGCAACAATTCTGAAACCACCTTCAGCAATCATATTTAAAATTCCACCAATGTGTCCGTTTTCAACAGCATCTGGCTTAATCATTGTAAAAGTTCTATTACTTGCCATTTTAATTAAATTTAAATTGGGTGCAAAAGTAGCTATATTTCTTTAAAAAAGGAAAGATTCTTGACTAATTTTTAAGCAAAAGAAGGTTGATTTTATCTTTAAAACTTAATAATGCTAAACTTTTGTTCAAGAGGTTTTAATTCTGTTAAAAGTTGCGCTATTAATTGGGGGCCAAATTCACTATAAAAAGTAGCAAAATTATCTGTACGTTCTTGTAAATTCCCCTTTGGAAAAAGTTCATTTTGTAAAACATAAAGCTGATTTAATTTTTCTGATAAAACGCGCTTTTCTGCTTTTAATAAACGTTTTTCTAACTTATCTAATCCGTTTATTTGCTTGATCTCTTGTGCTTTTACTGCGCCAATAAATGATTTGTCAGTGTTTAACGCAATTTCATGTAAGGCTTTAAATTGTTGTTTTAAAACTTCTTTTTGTTCAGAAAAATCGATTGTAAAGTTAGAAAACTCTTTCGTTTTTTTATTGGAAAGTAATTCTTGTGACATAAAAATTTCATTCCAACTTAATCCTAATTTATCTAATTTCATTACTTGTTTTTCGGTAGCTAAAAGCACTGAATTTCGCACTAACAACATTGGAAAAGTAACCTTATTTGCTTCAAAATTTGATTGTAATTCTAACCAATAGGCAATTTCACCTCCACCACCAATGTAACAAAGGTTAGGCAATATTACTTCTTGATAAAGCGGACGTAAAATCACATTTGGACTAAAATTTTCTGGATTTTTTTCTAATTCGGTAATAAGTTCACTTTCTGAAAAAACTAATGAAGTGTTATTAATTTTGTAATTTCCATTTTCAAAAATGATTCGCTCTCGCAATTGATCTTGAAGATAGAACAAATTGATTTCTCTCGGATTAACTTGAACGGTATAATTTGTTAGTTTTGGAAGTGTTTCTGTTACTTTTTGATAAGAAATTTGTTCGATTAATTCTCTTTTTACATAAGGAACAAAAAGTTTTTTTAATTCATTTGAATCACCATCAATAATCACTAAGCCTTCATTTTTAAATAACTCATTGGCTAAAAATCGGGTAGCATCGGCTAAATTTTGATGTTTCAAATAGGATTTTTTAAATAAATCAAGTAAATAATTTGCGTTATTTCCGGTTCCAATTTCTTTAGAAAAAGAGTCATAAACTTCATCCAATCCTTTAGTGTCAAAACGACCCACTGCCCCTTTACTTTCTTTATTCCAACTCAATTTTTTTCCTTTGAAATTGAAATAATTAATTTCTTCAAAATCATGATCTTCGGTTGCCATCCAATAAATTGGGACAAAGTTTTGAGCAGGAAATTTTAATTTTAATTCTTTACACAAATTAATAGTTGATACAATTTTGTATAGAAAATAGAGCGGCCCAGAAAATAAATTAAGTTGATGACCTGTGGTAATCGTAAATGTATTTGATTGTTTTAAAAGCTGAATATTTTGTGAAGTAAATTCTGAAATTTCAAAATTTTCATATTGTTTTTCTAATGCCAAAACTAAAATTTGCCGATTTTCAAACGGAAAATTATTACTTTTTTCGTCGATTTGGTCTTGAAAATGCTCAATTTTTGGAAAACGATTATACAGCGATTGCAATTCAGATTTTTCGTCTAAATAATCTGTGATAAGTTTAGAAAAATATCCCGAATTTTGATAGGTAACACAATCGTTTGGCATTCTAAATAATATTTTGTGCTAAAATACTAAATTTCTCATTTAATAATCATTTTTAGTATAGATTATAGATTTTAATAAAAAGCCTTATTTTTACAAAAAAATATTCTTGAAAGACATTCTTATCATCACTCCGCCTTTTACCCAACTGAATACACCGTATCCAGCTTCGGCTTACATTAAAGGTTTTTTGAATACCAAAAATATTTCGGCTTACCAAATGGATTTGGGTATTGAAGTGATTTTAGAATTGTTTTCAAAGAATGGGTTAACACAGATTTTTTCATCCATCACCCATCATCCATCACCTAACAATCAAAGAATTTATTCCCTAAAAGACAATTACATCAAAACCATTGATTCTGTAATTGCTTTTCTTCAAGGAAAAAATCCGTCTTTAGCTAGACAAATTTGCTCAGGAAATTTTCTCCCAGAAGCATCTCGTTTTGCCCAATTAGACGATATGGAATTTGCGTTTGGTTCAATGGGTTTGCAAGACAAAGCGAAACATTTAGCTACCTTATACTTAGAAGATTTATCTGATTATATTGTGGAATGTGTGGATGAAAATTTTGGATTCAGTCGCTACGCCGAACGATTGGGTAGAAGTGCTAATTCGTTTGATGAACTTTATGAATATTTACAAAAGAAGCTAACCTTTATTGATGGAATTACCCTTAAAATTCTTCATAAACGAATTGAAGAAGTTCAACCAAAATTGATTTGTTTTTCCGTTCCATTTCCTGGAAATTTATACAGTGCTTTTCGTTGTGCCCAATTCATAAAAGCTAATTTTCCAGCAATAAAAATTGCAATGGGAGGCGGTTTTCCAAATACCGAATTGCGTGAATTAAAAGATAAAAGAGTTTTCGAATTCTTTGATTTTATTACGTTAGATGATGGGGAACTTCCTTTGGAATTAGTATATAATTCTATTTGTCATGACGAACAAGTTTCGGAATCTCAATTTAAACGCACTTTTATTTTAGAAAATGATCAAGTCGTTTATAAAAATAATGCAACTAAATCGGATTACAAACAAAGTGAAGTGGGAACACCTGATTACTCCGATTTACTATTGGATAAATACATTTCTGTGATTGAAATGGCCAACCCAATGCACAGTTTATGGAGTGATGGTCGTTGGAACAAACTCACAATGGCTCACGGTTGTTATTGGGGAAAATGTACGTTCTGCGATATTTCTTTGGATTATATCAAGTTATACGAACCTATTGCGGCCAAGCTTTTGGTAGATCGAATGGAAGAATTAATCGCTCAAACGGGTGAAAACGGTTTCCATTTTGTTGATGAAGCAGCACCGCCAGCTTTAATGAGAGAAGTAGCTTTAGAAATTATCAAGCGAAATTTAGTTGTTACGTGGTGGACTAACATTCGATTTGAAAAAAGTTTTACCGCCGATTTATGTTTGTTGTTAAAAGAATCAGGATGTATAGCGGTTTCGGGCGGATTAGAAGTGGCTTCAGATCGATTGTTAGCGTTGATAAAAAAAGGAGTAACCGTTGAACAAGTGGCTCAAGTAACCCGAAATTTCACCGAATCAGGCATTATGGTTCATGCGTATTTAATGTACGGTTACCCAACACAAACGATTCAAGAAACAGTAGATAGTTTAGAAATGGTAAGGCAGTTGTTTGAATTAGGCGTTTTACAAAGCGGTTTTTGGCATCAATTTGCTATGACTGCACATTCTCCTGTGGGGATGTTTCCTGAAGATTTTGGCGTAATTCCAGAACAAAATGTAATTACTTTTGCTAATAATGATATCAATTTTAAAGACAAAACAGGAATCAATCATGATAAATTTAGCTTTGGATTAAAAAAATCATTATTCAATTACATGCACGGTATTTGCTTTGATTATGATTTGCAAGAATGGTTCGATTTTAAAATTCCAAAAACAACGATTTCGCCCGATTTTATATATAATTGTCTAGAAAAAGAAGAAAATTTCACCATAAAACCCAATGCCAATATTATCTGGTTAGGAGGTAAACCTGAAACAGAAATCTTTACCAAATCGAAAAAAGGAGCGAGTTGGGAAATGATGAAATTAACGTTTCACAACAAAACACAAACGTTTGATATTTCAGTAAACGCTGATGAAGGAAAATGGTTGGTTAACACTTTAGAGAAAATTTCGGTTTATTCTGAAAATAAAATCACTTTTTCTCAATTAAAATCTGATTTTGAAAACCATTTTGAAGATTTTGAGTTGTTTTGGTTTAGTAAACCAATTCAAGCTGTAAAAAATTCAGGGTTAATTACTTTATAAATTACAGTTGTTTTATTTTCAACTTTTCTGGTTAACTTGATTTTATAGCTAAATTTATTAAAAGAAGATTAAGTTTTTGAAAGATAAAATAATGTTAAAAAGCCCACATTTTGAGCGAGTTTTTTTATCTTGCACCTTCATATAATTTGTGAAAAAAATACAATCCAAAATGAATTTATCTAAACTACTAACTTTTATCTTTTTTTTTATTACAGCTTCTATTTTTTCGCAAAAAACCACTAAACATACAGTAGTAGAAGGAGAATCAATATATGTAATTGCTAAGAAGTATGGAGTTTCTGAATCAGATATTTATGAATTGAATCCAAAGACAAAAGGTGCGTTACTTCAATTGAAAACGGTTTTGTTAATTCCAAACAAATCAAAAAAAACAAGTATTTCCGACGAAAAAAAGAAAAAAACAACTTCAAAAAATAGTGAACCTACAGCGATTCATACTGCTGTTCCTGGAGAATCTTTATATGTAATTGCAAAAAAATATGGTATTTCACTAGAAAAAATTAAAGAATTAAATCCTAATTTAAATCCAGATGCCATTCAAATTGGAGATGAAATAAATATTATTCCTATTAAGAAAACGATTACAGAGAAAAAGAATAAGGTGTCTAATACAGTTGAAAAAGCTGAACCAGCTCAAACCCCAACTACAAAAGTAGTAAGTAATCCCGAGATTTTGCTTCCTGTTTCAACTCCTATAGTTTGTGTAGACGAATTAGGAAATACCATACATACGGTTCAAAAAGGAGAGACCTTATATAGAATTGCTAAATTACATAATGTTAAATTAAGTATTCTTAAAGAACTTAATGAGGAAGTTGTTGATAATTTACCTGAAGGGTATTTACTTATTGTTAAATTAGGAAATTTAGAACTGTCAAAACATGTAAACATTGTAGTTGAAAGACCAAATTTTGCTCCAATTTCTTTAGAAAACATGTCTAAGGTTGATTTTTTAATTGCAAAAGCATCAGAACATCTTGGAACTCGTTATCGAGGTGGCGGGACAACTTCGGCAGGTTTTGACTGTTCAGGATTAATGTTTTCTACGTTTAAAAATATTGATATGACTTTACCAAGATCATCAGCATCAATGGCAGTTGGAGCAGGAGTAAGAGTTGAACGAGATCAAGCACAAAGAGGTGATTTAATCTTTTTTACTACCAATGGAAGAGGAAGTATTAATCATGTGGGAATGATAACTGAAATAATTGGCGATGAAATAAAATTCATTCATTCGTCAGTTCAATCAGGAGTTGTAATTTCTTCTACCAAAGAGCCTTATTACGCTAAACGATTTATTCAAATTAATAGAGTGTTAGAATAACTAAATTAAAAGCCAAAAGGCTTTTAATTTAGTTATGCATCAAAAATTGATAAATTTCATCTTTCACTTTAACGCGTTCCATTCGCATTTTGTTTAATACTTCGTCTGATTTTGGTTGGGTATCTGATTCAATATTAAAAATAGCGTGATCTAATTCGTCATAATTTTCAAATAATTTTTTGAAATGTGCATTTTCCATTTTTAAAGTGTGAATTTTTTCAGCAAATTCAGGAAAATCAATTACTAATTGGTGCTTTGTAATCATTGTATTGGTTTTTTAAATTTCTATACTCAAAATTACAACCAATTAAATAGATTTAATATGATAAATATCATTTCAAATAAAAAATCCTTGCAAGTTTTTTGCAAGGATTTTTTATAATTTTGAGCACTTTACACAGATTAAACAGGCTCAGCGTATAAATCAAATTCGGTAGCATCAATTATTTTTAGATTCACAAAATCGCCTGTTTTTAAATAATATTTTGAAGCATCAACTAACACTTCATTATCTACATCCGGACTATCAAATTCGGTTCTTCCAATGAAATACTGACCTTCTTTTCGGTCGATAACACATTTAAAAGTGTGCCCTATTTTTTCCTGATTTAAATCCCAAGAAATTTGCGATTGTAAATCCATAATTTCAGCAGCTCGTGCTTGTTTCACTTCTTGTGGAACATCATCTACTAATGCATAAGCACCTGTATTTTCTTCATGCGAATAGGTAAAACAACCCAATCGTTCAAACTTCATTTCTTGAACCCAATCGCGTAGAATTTCAAAATCTTTCTGCGTTTCACCAGGATAACCTACAATTAGTGTTGTTCTAATTGCCATGCCAGGAACACGCTCTCTAAATTCTTGTAATAATTTTGTTGTTTTTTCTTTTGTAGTGCCACGTTTCATTGATTTCAAAATATCATCTGAAATGTGTTGCAACGGAATATCGATGTAATTACAAATTTTAGGTTCGCGTTTCATTACATCTAAAACATCCATTGGAAAACCACTTGGAAATGCATAATGCAATCTAATCCACTCAATGCCTTCTACTTTTACTAAGTTTTCAAGCAATTCGGCAAGATTGCGTTTTTTATATAAATCTAAACCATAATAGGTTAAATCTTGAGCAATTAATATTAATTCTTTCACCCCATTTTTAGCTAAACCTTCCGCTTCTTTTACCAATTTTTCGATAGGTTGCGAAATGTGTTTTCCTCGCATTAATGGAATGGCGCAAAAACTGCAAGGTCGATCACAACCTTCGGCAATTTTTAAATAAGCATAATTTTTTGGGGTTGTAGTTAAGCGTTCGCCCAATAATTCATGTTTATAATCAGCACCTAAAGCTTTTAATAAAAGAGGTAATTCGGTAGTTCCAAAATATTGATCTACATCCGGAATTTCTTTCTCTAAATCTGGACGATAACGCTCAGATAAACATCCGGTTACAAAAACTTTATCAACTAAACCTTGCTCTTTTTTATCTACATATTCTAAAATCGTATTTACCGATTCTTCCTTTGCATTATCAATAAAACCGCAAGTGTTAATTACCACTATATTTCCTTCTTCTTCGTGTGCAACTTCTTTTCCATTAGCTTTTAATTGTCCCATTAAAACCTCACTATCATAAGTGTTTTTAGAACATCCAAGGGTAATTACATTGATTTTATTTTTCTTTAACGATTTAGTTCTCATGCCTATATTTTTGGAACGGCAAAATTACATAAAATAATCAGTTGAAGCACCAGCGATATCGAATTTTTTAAAGGCTTGGTCCCGCTGTTCGCTATATCCGCTAGGGCGGGATGTCGCTTCCATCGGGGCTAAATCCAATTATTTAGGCATAAAAAAAACCACTTCGGCTGAAGAAGTGGTTGTGTTATTATAATCAATTTTTAAAATTAAAAGTAAATCGAATAGGTAAGTGTTATATTATTGTTTTTAGTATTAATTCTTGCTGCATCAGTCATTCCTGAAGAAAGAAATGCTACATTTTGACTTCTACTATCATTTGCATAGGCAAAGTCTAATTTGCTTTCGCCAAAATTATAACCTATACCAGCTGAATAACCCTTTAAATCACTCATTTCTGTAGTTGATTTAAACGGACTTTCTTCAAATCGATAACCACCACGAACACTCCATTGTTTAATTTTATATTCGCCACCAATTCTTAATTCATAGGCATTTTTAAATTGTTGACTCATTTCTGTGTTTACATCCCGGTATAAACTTACGCTTGTTGGTTTAAATTTAGTGTTGCTATAATCTTTCATAGCATAATCTATACTAATTAAACCTTTTTTGTTGAAAATATAAGCGCCACTAAATGTAATTTTACTAGGGGTTTGTATTTTATAAGTAGGGTATACATTAACTACATTAGGAGCGATCACTTCACGAAAATTAGCAATACCATCAGTTGTGTTTACAATTAATCGTTGCGTTAATTCATCATTTAATCGATACCAAGTTGGTGATTCATAAGCAATTCCTGCTCTAAAATCTTCTGTAACTTTAACAATAGCACCTAAGTTAAATGAGAACCCTGTTCCATAAGTATACAATTCGTTATCAAACTGAATATTTCTTGCTGTATATCCAGTAGAGAAAAGAGGATTGTTATTTGCCTCATTAACGGAAGTTGTTTTTACATAATCTGTAAAATGCGCATTTAAGTTCATCCCTAAAAACAATTTATTTTTATAAGATGTTGCAATATTTGCTGATAGTTTTCCATTATAACCTGATGCTGAAATATAATTTTCTTGTTTAAAATTCCCTCCTGTATAATTCACATTTGAATAATAGGAACCAGGTGCGTCTGATTCTAATAAATAGGCTTGATAAGCCATCATAGCCTGTTGTGCAGGAAAACCTAAACCACTTTCTTCTCCTAAATAAGTATACAAGTCTGTTATTGATTCGCCGGGTTGCAATTCAACAAACTCATTAGGTAAACCTTGTGCTTTGTCTAAAAAATAGCGATCTATTGAATTGGAAGGATTGGTTCCTTTTGAAAAAATTTCGGTATCAAAATCATTGGTGTTGTCATAATTTAGAGCAACTGCAATTTTAGACCAATCAGTTTTTCCTGATTTATCGTTGAAAACTAAAACAGCTCCAATTTGGTTTAAATCAAGAGTGCTGTAATTTTCTCTCGTTGTTGTTCCAAAATAATCAGATCGATTGTGAATGTTATACAAGCTTAAGGAAATACTTGCATAATTATTGTTGAAAAATAAAGAGCCCGCAGGATTTACATTAATCGCAGATAAATCGCCTCCCACAGCTCCAAAAGCGCCACTCATCCCCCTAAAACGAGCCGTTCCAGTTAAATTGTTTAAGGCATATCGCAAGGCATCGCTTGAGGTTGTTTCCTGTGCTTGAGACAACAGTGAAGCAACGAATAATAGGGATAAAAATATTTTTTTCATTTTCTTCTAAATTTTAAATCAATCTATAAATTAACCTCGGCCACCTCTTCCTCCACCGCCTCCAGAAGAACGACCACCACCGCCTGAACTACCCCCGAAACTACCTCCAAATGAAGAACTTCTGGGTGATGAATAATTGTTATTTCTAGGTTCAGATGTATTGTTTCTTGGAGTAGATTGATTGCTTCTAGGCTCTGAATAATTTGTATTTGTTCTTGGTTCAGAAGTATTGTTTCTTGGGCTAACTGTGCCGTTTTGTCTAGGCGTATTGGTTCTTGGAACTGTTGTAGTTCTTGGATTTGTGCTTCCTTCTTGCGCAGATCTAGGATTTTGAAAAGATCCCCTTGGATTACTTGTTCTCGGTGTTCCATTAAATTCTGTGCGAGATGTTCTTCTACCAGAGTTGTAATTTGAGCTAGTTCTTCCAATACCATTATTATAGTAACCGTTTCCGCCTCTTGGCCCACCATTGTATGCTACATTTCTACCTCTGTATCCATACCAACCCCAGTTGGTGTAGTATCCACCCCAACCTGGACCATAATATCCATTTCCATACCAAGAATTCCATCCCCAGCCCCAATTAGGACCATACCAAGAATTCCATCCCCATCCAGCATTCCAACCCATTCCCCAATTGTTCCAACCCCAGCCAGCTCCCCAACCAACGTTAGAATATCCCCAATAAGGCGAATACCAGTTGTTCCATCCCCAACCATTGTCATAATAATTTACAGTAACTGAAGTTCCATTATTACCCCATCCTGCATAATTTTGATCTCTGTATTGGTTGTTGTAAACGGTAACAACAGTATCTTGAGCTTCTGATTGATAGGAATCAACGTCGGTAAAATAGGTATAATCATCTTGCATTGCTCTAAATTTTTGAGCATATTCATTAGATTTTTCAGAAACTTCTTCATTAGTATTAAGTACAGTATGACTTTGAGATCGTTCAGAATTTCCGTAAACACCATCGTTATCATAATAAGATGCATTTTGATAAGAACCACAAGAAGTAGTAATGATTGCTATAATTCCTGTAAGGAAAAATCCACAATTTTTTAGATTAATAGGGTAATAAGTTTTCATAACTCTTTTTTTTATTGTTGGACACTTCAAATTTAACTATTTTTGCCAAACATTTTAGTTAAAATTTATATAAACAATTTTTGTGCCAAAATATTCATAATGAGCAAGAACTTAACAACAAGAGCAGAAGATTATTCCAAATGGTATAACGAATTAGTCGTAAAAGCTGATTTAGCGGAAAATTCAGGAGTAAGAGGATGTATGGTAATTAAGCCATATGGTTATGCAATTTGGGAAAAAATGCAAGCCCAATTAGATAAAATGTTTAAAGAAACAGGACATAGCAATGCTTATTTTCCGCTGTTTGTTCCGAAAAGTATGTTTGAGGCCGAAGAAAAAAACGCAGAAGGTTTTGCTAAGGAGTGTGCTATTGTTACGCATTATCGTTTAAAAAATGATGAAACACGTCCTGGAAAATTAATGGTTGATCCAAATGCTAAATTGGAAGAAGAATTAATTGTTCGTCCTACGAGTGAGGCAATTATTTGGTCAACCTATAAAAATTGGGTACAATCTTATCGAGATTTACCATTGTTAATTAATCAATGGGCAAATGTGGTCCGATGGGAAATGAGAACCCGTTTGTTTTTAAGAACGGCAGAATTTTTATGGCAAGAAGGGCACACTGCTCACGCTACGCGCCAGGAAGCAATTGAGGAATCTGAAAAAATGATGCATGTGTATGCCGATTTTGTAGAGAATTTCATGGCAATTCCTGTTGTTAAAGGATTGAAAACTGAAACCGAACGATTTGCGGGTGCTGATGAAACCTATTGTATTGAAGCATTGATGCAAGATGGAAAAGCATTACAAGCTGGAACATCACATTTTTTAGGGCAAAATTTTGCTAAAGCGTTTGATGTTAAATTTGCTAATAAAGAAGGAAAACAAGAATATGTATGGGGTACTTCATGGGGTGTTTCTACCCGATTAATGGGTGCGTTAGTTATGACACATTCTGATGATAAAGGATTAGTTTTACCTCCAAATTTAGCGCCTATTCAAGTGGTTATTGTACCAATTTATAAGACAGAAGAACAATTTGAGGCTATTTCAGTACAAGTAAATGGTTTAATGGCTGAGTTACGGAAATTAGGAATTTCAGTTAAATATGACAATCGCGATACACAAAAACCAGGCTTTAAATTCGCAGAATGGGAATTAAAAGGAGTGCCTGTCAGAATAGCTTTAGGTCCAAATGATCTAGAAAACGGAACATACGAAATTGCGCGTAGAGATAATTTGACAAAAGAATTAGTTTCAAAAGAAGGTGTTGCAGAATATGTACAAAATTTATTAGAAACTATTCAAAATGAGTTATTTGCTAAAGCGTTGAACTACAGAAATTCACACATTACAGAAGTAAATAATTTTGAAGAATTTAAAGAATTGTTAGAAACAAAAGGAGGCTTTTTATCGGCTCATTGGGATGGTACTGCTGAAACCGAAGAAAAGATAAAAGAACTAACAAAAGCAACCATTCGTTGTATAGCATTAGATCGAGTGGAAGAGGAAGGTAAATGTGTGTTTTCTGGTGCTCCATCAAAAGGGCGCGTACTTTTTGCAAAGGCTTATTAAAAAAAAATCTTTTTTTTTATTTTAGCTCTTGCAGGAATTAAAAATAGTTGTATTTTTGCACTCGCATTACAAAATAATGTAATGGCCCGTTCGTCTATCGGTTAGGACGCCAGGTTTTCATCCTGGTAAGAGGGGTTCGATTCCCCTACGGGCTACAGAAATAGAATTGGTTAACGGCCCGTTCGTCTATCGGTTAGGACGCCAGGTTTTCATCCTGGTAAGAGGGGTTCGATTCCCCTACGGGCTACAGAATTAGTTGTAAATAAGTTTTATAAAATAATAATTGGTGTCTCGGTTATTGTTTTATTAGTTAAAACCAAAGTGACTGTTATTTTAAGTTGTGGGAGGTTTTTCTTTTTTAACTAGTAGTTTATAACAATTATTACAATTAAAAAAAAGAACAAAATGGCAAATCATAAATCTGCTTTAAAAAGAATTAGAAGTAACGAGAAAAAAAGAGTATTAAATAGATACCAACACAAAACAACTCGTAATGCAATCAAAGCTATTCGTTTAGCAACTGACAAAGCTGAAGCTTCGGCAAAATTATCTACTGTAATTTCTATGATTGATAAATTAGCTAAGAAAAATATCATTCATGATAATAAAGCTTCTAACTTAAAATCTAAGTTAACAAAACACGTTGCTTCATTATAGTACGAAATTAGTAAAATAAGATAAAGCTCTCTTTTTGAGGGCTTTTTTTATTGTTTTCTTTTCTTTTTTTTAAACTAAAGAGTTGATTGCTATAGTGTTTTTATTAAAATAAAGATTACCTTTGCACTTTCAAAAATAAATTAAATGACTTCTATTAGAAACATCGCAATTATTGCACACGTTGACCACGGTAAAACTACTTTGGTTGATAAAATTATGTACCACTGTCAACTATTCCGTGAAAACGAAAATACCGGAGACTTAATCCTTGATAATAATGATTTAGAGCGTGAAAGAGGTATTACAATTACTTCAAAAAACGTTTCGGTAACTTATAAAGGAACAAAAATTAATATCATTGATACTCCAGGTCATGCCGATTTTGGAGGAGAAGTAGAACGTGTACTTAATATGGCAGACGGTGTTTGTCTTTTAGTAGATGCATTTGAAGGACCAATGCCACAAACGCGTTTTGTTTTACAAAAAGCAATTGACTTAGGTTTAAAACCGTGTGTGGTTATTAATAAAGTAGATAAAGAAAATTGTACGCCAGAAGAAGTACATGAAAAAGTATTTGACTTAATGTTTGAATTAGGAGCAACTGAAGAGCAGTTAGATTTCCCAACGGTTTATGGTTCGGCTAAAAATAACTGGATGTCAGATGATTGGAAAAACCAAACAGAGAACATCGAGCCTTTATTAGATATGGTTTTAGAACATGTTCCAGCACCTAAAGTATCGGAAGGAACTCCTCAAATGTTAATTACGTCGTTGGATTTTTCTTCATTTACAGGACGAATTGCAATTGGTCGTTTACAAAGAGGCATTTTGCGTGAAGGGATGAATGTTTCTTTAGTAAAAAGAGATGGAACAATCAGTAAATCAAAAATTAAAGAGCTACATACCTTTGAAGGTCTTGGACGAAAAAAAGTTGAACAAGTTATTGCAGGTGATATTTGTGCGATTGTAGGTTTAGAAGGTTTTGAAATTGGTGATACCGTAGCCGATTTTGAAAATCCTGAAGCATTAGCATCAATTGCAATTGATGAACCTACAATGAGTATGTTATTTACAATAAATGATTCTCCGTTCTTTGGTAAAGAAGGAAAATTTGTAACTTCTCGTCATATTAAAGATCGTTTAGCTAAAGAATTAGAGAAAAACTTAGCGTTACGTGTAAATGAGACTGATTCTGCAGATAAATTTTTAGTATTTGGTCGTGGAGTACTTCACTTATCAGTTCTTATTGAAACCATGAGAAGAGAAGGGTATGAGTTACAAATTGGACAGCCACAAGTAATTATTAAAGAGATTGATGGTGTAAAATGTGAACCAATAGAAGAATTAACGGTTGATTTACCAGAAAATCTTTCAGGTAGAGCAGTTGAATTTGTTACTATCCGTAAAGGTGAAATGTTATCGATGGAGCCAAAAGGGGAGCGTATGATTATCAAATTTAATATTCCATCCCGTGGAATTATCGGATTAAGAAATCAATTGTTAACAGCTACAGCTGGTGAAGCAATTATGTCGCATCGTTTTATTGATTATCAGCCATTTAAAGGTGAAATTCCTGGTCGCTTGGGTGGATCTTTAATTTCAATGGAAAACGGAAAAGCTATTCCTTATTCAATTGATAAATTACAAGATAGAGGTAAATTCTTTGTTGATCCAAATGAAGATATTTATGAAGGTCAGGTTATTGGTGAAAATTCACGTGGAGATGATATGGTAGTGAATGTAACTAAAACTAAAAAATTGACAAACGTTCGTTCTTCTGGAAATGATGATAAAGCTAGAATTATTCCAGCAATTAAATTTTCGTTAGAAGAAGCGTTAGAGTATATTCAAAAAGATGAATATGTAGAAGTAACCCCAAAATCATTACGTTTACGTAAAATTTATTTGAATGAAAATGATAGAAAACGTTTTAAGATAGCATAAATTTTGAATCCCGATGAAAATCGGGATTTTTTAGCATTATATAACATGGAAATAAAATTAAAATACGGAATTGACAATTTGCTTTTCGGAATGAAAGAGCAAGATGTTGCTAAAATTTTAGGAAAACCTGATACGCAATATAAAGACGAAGAGGAAAATATTGTTTTTATGTATAATTCCCGAAAATTACGTCTTGTTTTTTATAAAGAAGAAGCCTATAGATTAGGTTATATGACTACTACCAATCCGAATGTAAAATTGTTTACGGAAAAAGTAATTGGAAAAAACTGGAGTGAAGTTTATCCTGTATTAGAAAAAAATAAGGTAAAATCATTTGAAACTGATACTTCTGAAGGAATGATAAGTTATTTTAATGAGGAAAATTGGTTATTCATCCACGTAGAATATAATGAAATTTTTAAGATAGAACTTGGAGCTGTTTTCAAAGGAAAAGAAGATGATTTCGATTGGAAATTTTAATTTATACATAAAAAAATAAGCCGCTAATTTTGTTTTGCGGCTTATTTTTTTTGTTATTGGTTTATCTTAATCAATTCTACTTCAAAAATTAAATCTGTGTTTGGTGGAATAATGCCACCAGCGCCTCTTTCGCCATACGCTAAATGTGAAGGAATGTAGAATTTATATTTCGAACCTTCTTGCATTAATTGAACACCTTCGGTCCAGCCTTTGATAACTTGATTCAAGCCAAAATCAATCGTTTCGCCTCTTTGTACGCTGCTGTCAAACACTTTTCCATCTAAAAACATACCTGTATAATGTACTTTAACATTACTAGTAGCAACAGGTTTATTTCCAGAGCCTTGCTGTAAGACGATATATTTTAAACCACTTTCAGTTGTTGTAGCATTTTCAAATTCTTTTAATGCTTTTTCTTTAGCTACTTTTTGTTTTTCGGCTTCTATTTCTGCTAGTTTTCTTTGTTTTTCAGCCGCTATTTCAGCCAATTGTTTTTTTATTATGGCATTTTTTTCATTCTGAATTTTATCATTTTCTTCTTTGTTGGCAAAATAATCTGTAAATACTTTTTCAGCATTAAATTTTTTAGCTTCTTTTCCATTTTCAATAATTTTAACCGATTGGATCACATCATTTTTTGCGATGGTATTAACAATATCTTGCCCCGTAATTACATGTCCAAAAACAGTATGATTTCCATCCAACCATGGCGTGGCTTTATGAGTAATAAAAAATTGGCTTCCATTTGTTCCTGGACCTGCATTAGCCATAGACAATATTCCTGATTTATCATGAGTTAATTCAGTTATTTCGTCTACAAACTTATAACCTGGATCTCCCGAACCATCACCTTTTGGACAACCGCCTTGAATCATAAAATCGGCAATAACTCTATGAAATTTTAATCCATTATAATATGGTTTTCCTTTTAAATCATTCGTTACTTGAGAATTTGTCCCTTCAGCTAGGGTAATAAAATTAGCAACAGTTATTGGCGTTTTTTTGTATTCTAATTGTACAACGATTTTTCCTTTAGTTGTATTAATCTCAGCAAAAATTCCTTCATTTTTTTTCACTTGGGAAAAGCAAAAAGTGCTAAATCCTAAAAATGCCAGTGTAAGCGTGATTATTTTTTTCATTGTATTATTAATTAATTAGTTGGTTTTTCTAAAAGTTCTATTTCAAATATTAAATTAGCGTTAGGTGGAATAAGATCTCCAGCTCCTTGCATACCATATCCTAGGTGCGAGGGAATATAAATAATGGCTTTATCCCCAAAATTCATTAATTCTATCCCTTCATTAAAACCTGAAATAAAACGCAAGTTTCCTATACTCGATGCCATCGGTGAGTATCCATTTTGTGCATCACGATTTGGGTCAAAGGTTCCAAATAACTTGGCGATTTCTTTATAACTAGTATCAAACAATTGTCCATTTTCTAAATAACCAGCATAATGAATATATATATTTGTGCCAGTTGTTGGTTTTTTATCCGAACCTTTTGTAATAATTTTATAGACTAATCCAGATTTTGTTTTGATGCCATTTTTTTTAACATCTATAAATTCTTGTGCTTTTTGGGCTCTAATTTTTTCTGTTTTTTCTTCCAGTTCTTTTTGTGCTTTAGCTTGTTTAGCATAATAATTTTTAAAAATCTTTACGGCATCAAACTTTTTAGCTTCGTTTCCAATTCGAATAATTGTAATTTTTTCTATAATATCTTCACCTTCAAGAGTGTTTATTATTTCAATTCCTTCAATAACTTCACCAAAAATACTATGAACGTTATCTAACCAAGGAGTTGCTTTATGAGTAATGAAAAACTGACTGCCGTTTGTGGCAGGTCCAGCGTTTGCCATAGATAGGATTCCTGCTTTATTGTGTTTTAAATCGGGATGAAATTCGTCTTTAAATTTATAACCAGGACCTCCAGAACCATCGCCATTTGGATCGCCACATTGTGCCATAAAATCAGAAATAACCCGATGAAATGTTAAACCGTCATAAAATGCTTTTCCTTTGAATTCTTCACTCACAAAAGGATTTTTACCTTCGGTTAATGAAACAAAATTGGCCACTGTGTTGGGAACTTTTTTATACTCTAATTTGGCAATCATAGTTCCTTTTGAAGTTTCAATTTCAGCATACAAACCTTCACCTAAATGATCGTAAGATTTTGAACATGAAGAAAGTAATGTGATTAAACTAATCAATAAAAAAGAAATTGGTTTCATGGTGTTAAAATTAATTTTGTGTTTGTGGGTCTAATTTAATATCGTTTAAAGTTACAGTACAAATAATTGGCTGGTTGGTTCCTATTTTATTATCATCGCCATGGTATCCATAAGCCATATGAGAAGGAAATAGGAAAGAAATAGTTTCGCCTTTTTTCATTAACTTGATACCATCTCGTAGCCCCATCATAATATTTTCCTTGTCAACATAATATACTTGAGGTTTAGTTTCTAATTTTGTATAAATTAGGGTATTGTCAAAATTTTTAATTTCGTATTCAAAATAAGCAATATCGCCTCTTTTTGGTGAAACCGTTTTTAATTCAGATTTTGTTTCATATTTATACCAATAGCCTTTATTTGAAGCAAGATATTCTTTTAAAGTATCATTTTTAATGATGGAATCTATAATTTTTTCTTCGGTGGCAACTAATTTTTTATTTCGCTCTATCGATTCTTTTATAAATGTGCCTGAAGCATGAGAAATAGGTCTGCGAGCTTCTTCTTGACGTTGTGAACAGCTATTTAAAAAGACCAAAAATAGGCTTACTATTAGTATGTTTATAATTTTCATTTTCATTTTTTTTCAGTAGCTAAAATAGCAATAAATTGTTGTACTGTTTCGTCCAGAGATGTAAAAGATTTTCCTCCTGCAGCATTGATGTGTCCGCCACCATTGAAGTGATTTCTTGCAAATTGATTGACATCAAAATCACCTTGAGATCGAAACGAAATTTTGATGATTCCTTCTTCTTTGTTTTCAATGAAAATAGCTGTAAAATCAATCCCATTAATACTTAAACCATAATTTACAATACCTTCGGTGTCTCCTTTTTGATGTCCAAACGCGTCTAATTCTTCTTGACTTAACGTAATGTATGACGTTTTATATTGGTCTAAAATTTTTAAATTTTGAAGTGCTTTGCCTAATAATAACAAACGGTTATAACTAGAATTATCAAATAATAAATTGTGTATTTCACTATTATTAATTCCTTTGTCAATTAAATCGGCAACACAATGATGCGTTTTACTGGTTGTTTTTGGGAAACGAAAACTTCCAGAATCAGTAACAATTCCAGTATATAAGCATGTAGCAACCGTTTTATTGATGTAGTTTTCATAACCTAATTGGTAAATAAAATCATAAATCATTTGGCAAGTAGAACCATAGGTAGTATCTGAAAAAGTATAAGTGGCATAATTATCGGGTAATTGATGATGATCAATCATTATGCTAGTCGCTGTTAATGTTTCAAGAACCTTTTCCATGGCTTCTCCTGTGCGGTGTAATGCATTAAAGTCGAGTGTAAAAATAAGGTCACATTTTTCTAAAAAAGTTCTAGATTGCTCTATATTTCTTTCAAAAATCATGATGTTTTTACTTTCAGGTAACCAAGCTAAAAATTCAGGAAATTCATTAGGCGCTATCACTTCAACCTCATGTTCTAATTGTTTTAAAATATGATATAGTCCTAAAGTTGATCCCATAGCGTCTCCATCTGGATTTCTATGTGGAATAATCCCTATTTTTTTTGGTGTGGCTAAAAGTGATTTAATCGCTTCGATTTCGTTTGTTTCCATCATACTGCGAATATATTATTTTGTAAGCTATTGTGCAATAATTATGCCTAACGTTTTAATGAAAAATGCCCATTTATGATTTTACCATCGGCTAAATTCATTTGAAACCAATAATCTGAACTCGGTAAGTTAACTCCATTGAAAGTGCCGTCCCAAACTTGATTTCGTGCATTGATTTGGTGAATTAGCTTTCCATAACGATCAAAAATTTCAATAGTGCTATTTTGTAGGTTACGTTGGTTTAGGTTTTTAATACTCCAAAAATCATTAATTCCGTCGCCGTTGGGTGTGAAAAATTTCGGATAATCTAAAATATAAAACGTAGCAGGAACAACTCCACAACCTTTGGTGTCTTTTACATACACAGTGTAGAATCCTTCGCTTAAGTTGGTGAAAGTAGGATCGCTTTGATAATTTATGCCATCCAATGAAAATACATAAGTACTTATTCCAGAAAAATCAACTATTATGGTGTTATTTTCTGAGAAATCATTAATAATAATGTCGTTAATTGTAGCAATTCCGGATTGTGTAACGGTAAATGTTTTGGTTTTTGAACAGTTTGAAGCATTCGTAAGTAGTACTGAATACGTTCCTGGATTCGTTACAGTAATGGTTTGAGTGTTTTGAACAGGATTGGTATTCCAATAATAACTTGTAAATCCTGAACCTGCATCAAGTACAGTTGAAGTGTTTTCGCATAATCCAACTTCTTCATCGGTAACCATTGTTGAAAACGTATTTACAATCAAATCTATCGGATAATCTGAATAACATCCTTGAATATTTGTAATTCGAGCATAAATAGTTTGCTGAAAAGGAGTTGTATTTGTATACATAGATGGTAAAGCTGAAGTACTCGATGAAGGAGTAAAAAAAGAAATCGTATAATTTGAAGGTAAATTAGTAAATAAATCAGGGATGATATCAGTTAAATTGAATGCTGTGATTCCGTCTTGATTTGCATCGTTATCACATTCTGAAAAACGCGTTTGATTGACAATTAGATCAACAGCGTATTCTACTTTTATTGTTCCAGTTGTTTCACAATTACCGCCATAATTTATGGTTACCGAATAATCTCCTGCTGAAGTTACTAGATATGTTGGGTTTGTTTCACCTATTAAAGCAAAATTATTTTGATACCATTGGTAACTTATTGCACCAGATTGAGTGGCATTTAAAGACAAAGTTTGAGTAGGGCAAAGCGCAGTTCCAGTCGAAATTAATCGATCTTCGCCTAAATCAACTCCAAAATTAAAACTTTCACCTCCTAGGAATATTGCTGAGTCGTATCTATAATTTCCTTCATCGGCAATTACTAATTTGATGTGGTAGGTTTCACCAGGAATTACATCAGATTGTGCGGTTAAAACTTTGGTTTGTCCATTAAAATTTGTTGGATGATTGATGTCATTAAAAGCATCAAAATAGGCTGCATTTGCAGGCGGACAAATAGTTCCAGGACCTCTAACCGTATTTACTTTTACAGGAATATTGGTATTAGGAACTACAGCTAAATTTTGATAATTTGTATCTCCATTTCTTTTCAACAAAAAAGCAAAACCATCAGTAAAATTACATTGATTTGCAGATGGATTCAATAAATATTGTTCGGAGGAAAATATGTAATCAAAACTAATATGATCGCCTTGCGGAATAAAATCAAACTCCAAAACGGTTGCATTAAACGTATTTGTTAATCCTAATGCCTGATTTAAGTCGGAATCGCCATTCCATCCCATATTTCCACCATCATCTGAAAGAGAAGCGTTTGGTCCAATGGTATTTATTGCTTTTCCGGTTGTTAATACAATTCCGTTTGTAAAAGGAAATCCCGTTCCAGTTGCTTCAAAATAGCCATAACTTTTTTCACCCGAGGCGAAATTACCTCCAGAAACGACCACATTAAAAACATTTGCACACGGACTATTGATGAGTTTGTCTTGAACCAATTGCTGTGCTGTGAAGCTTTCGTCTACGGAAATATATTGTGCATTTCCTAATTGAAATACCCATCCAAAAAAAATAAAAAGTGCCCTATTTTTTATTACCCCCATAGTACCTACAAAGATACTACAAATCTCTCTTTTTTAAGATATAATAAGAAGCATAAATAAAGATAGCAGTCCAAACTAAGACGATGCTGACCTCTGAAAAATGAATACTATAATCTTTAATTACTTTACTACCCCCCATTGCTTTTTCTATTGATTTAACAGCATTAAATCTAGAAAACGGTTCTCTGCTAAGATTCCACATAGATTCCATTGGAAAGTATTTTATCATTGTATCTCCAAAGTTTTTTGTTTTATCATCGCCCCCTAAGATTACAAATTTTACAATCCAAAAAATAATTTGTTCAGCTACAAACCATAGGGTTAAAAATCCCAAAGCAAATGCACTTCGCTTTACTAATATTCCTAAAAATAAACAAAAAGAGAAAAAAGCAAATAGTTTTATAAAAAAAGCTAATAGGTATTCTAAATCGGAAAAAACAATTGAAAATTCATTATATGATGAAAAAGAATAACCTAAAATTAAAGACATTATAAATACAAAAAGAGTTGAGGCTAATGCAAATGTTCCTACTACAAGAAATTTAGAAGTGATAAATTCTTTTTTGTTTAATCCGTCAATTAAATTTTGTTTCAAAGTGCCATAAGTATATTCATTAGCCATCATAGATACTATTACAACCGCTAAAAATATTTTAAATAAGGCTGCAATGAAAGTGTTAAAATGCCAAATGTATGGGAAATTAAAAATTCCTTGGTCTGCAATTCTGATTTCATTACCAAAGATGGTAAATTTGATGGAACTAATTAATGCTATTGAACTTAATAAAATAAAATAAGCTAAAACTAAAATACGACTAGCTTTATTTTTCCATATTTTTTGAAATTCTATTGAGAGTAATCTTTTCATTTTGGGATTAGTTTTTAGTTAATTCTAAAAATTGTTCTTCTAAACTATTTTTTCTTTTTACAAGATGTTCTAGCACAATTTTATGTTCAAATAAGTAGGAGTTTAGTTCTTGTGCTGCAATATCTTGTTTAAGAAAAACCAAAACTTTTTCTTCTTCATCTACTATTCTTTCTACAGAGGGATGATTTTGAAGCACTAATTTTAACTCTTGATTATTGTTAGATTTTAACTCGAAAAAACTATTGTTTTCAATCATGTTATGCACCGAACCTTGATATAGCATGACACCTTTTTGCAAAACGATTACATGGCTACATACTTTTTCTACTTCGTCTAATAAATGTGAAGCCAATAAAATAGTAGTTCCTTGTGAAGCTATAATCCTAATAATGTCTCTAATTTGACGTATGCCTTGCGGATCTAAACCATTTGTAGGTTCGTCTAAAATTAAAATTTCAGGGTCATTCAATAGAGCAGAAGCAATGGCTAAACGCTGTTTCATTCCCAATGAAAAGGTCTTGAATTTATCGTTTTTACGTTCTAAAAGGCCAACTAATTCTAATTTTTCATCTATTTTTGAAAATGGAGTTCCTTTTATTTTGCATACTAACTCTAAGTTCTCACCAGCAGTCATGTACGGATAAAAATTAGGCCTTTCAATGATTGCACCTACTTTTTTTAAGGCATCATGGGTGCTGGATTTCCCTTCAAACCATTCAAATTCACCAGAAGTTTTATTGACTACATTAAGTACAATGCCTAAAGTAGTAGATTTTCCTGAGCCATTAGGTCCAAGTATGCCATATACGTTACCTTTTTTTATTTCAAATGAAACATTTTTAATAGCATATAATTTTCGATTGAAAATTTTATTTAAGTTGGTTATTTTTAAAATGGTTTCCAAGATTTGTTCATTTTGATTTTAAATAAGACGAATAAGGAAACATTTTGTTACGATAAATAACTTTAATCTTTATTATTTTTTTTCTAAAAGGGAATTGATTGAATTCTTGAACTAAAATAATTAGCATCTCCATTACTTCCTCCTAAATTATTCCCAGATAATAATCGATAAAATGAACAATTACCCCATGAAGCTGGAACATCATTTAAATTCATATCTTCTCCGGTGTCATTAGAAATGTAGGGTGCTATTCTTGTTTGCCAAGCGCTAATTCGATTCATGCTATGAGTGGTATAAAAAAGATCATTTTGGCTGTCAATAAGTTCTCTTATGTATGATTTGTATTTTGCTTGAAATTCTGGAATTGCAAGTATTTTTGTAATTAATGGCCTTTCAGTTGTATTTGTGCCCCAATTTAATGGATTTTGTATTCCACTATTTGGCATTAGATAAGAAGTTCCAAGTGTGTTGTCATAATCATACGGAATAAAGTAAGCTTTGCCATTAGGTGCAAAATAAAAATAAAAATTATTTGCATTAACCCAATAATCGTCCCACATTCCTACAAGAACGTTAACAGCATAAGTCTTTAAAAAGAGATCAATATCCATTTTTTGTGTAATCCAATTTTTAAACTCAGTACCAGTTTTTGTGTTTAAATCGTATATGAATGAGGTAAGTTCAGCAGAACCAGCACTTAATTCGGCTTCGCGAGTTTTTAAATCATAGGCATAGTAAACTGATGTGGCAGGATTTAAAGTTACATTTTCTATGCCAATACTTTGGGTTGAAACAAAATTTGCATTATTACCACCTTGACCATATCCACATTTCCATAAAAAGCCAACAGCGTTGCTCCACTCATTACTTCGGTCTACTATATAATCTTCATCTACACTTTCAATCATCGCATAAACTCCATAATTAGCTGGTAAAGCATCTCCATCTACTTTAATATTTATATGGCAATAAGAAGCTCTTGGTGCAGTCCAAACATTATATTTTCTAAATAAATTGTAGCAATAAATTTCTCTGGCATAAGCTGCATCATCTTTAAACCATTTTAAAATCATTTTATTTAACCCTTTGAATTTTTGATTTGGTTTATATTTTGAAAAGTCTAATCCAAAATGGCAATGATGCCAATCTGGATTATTTGGATTATGTAATTCACCATTATTACCTTCGGGTCTTCTTCTACTAGTATTACCTCGTAATTTAAGTCCTATACTATCTAATACTACTGTTTCACTATTGATTTGGTATGAAAATTTACTAACTACTTTTTTTTCATTTTTTGGATTCAAATCATAATTTTGAAGTAATTTATTCCAATCTGAAAGTTTAAATTCTAACGTAATTTGAGGAAATTTCTCTAAGTCATATACTTCATCTGCCCCTTGAAAAGTGTTGTCATTAGTTGATGAATGATCATCAAAATCATCATTACATGATATAAGGGTAATAATTGCGAATAAATATAACAATGCAGTTTTCATCTTTTTTATTATTTTTTTGCAATTTACTCAAAAATAAATAAATATGATTATTTACTACTTTATTGAAATAAAATTATTGATTTTAACCTTTTTAGCTTTTAAATCGTGCATTAAATTATATAAACCAAAGAATGTTCTATTGATGTAAATGAAATGTTTTGAACCACGATTTCCATTCATGTTTTTTAACTCGGTGCTTTTAGAGTAGCGTTCTCCTAGATTAGCAATTTGACTAAAAAATTCTTCGTCTGAAAAATCAAATTCTTCCACATGAAATGGTCTTGCAAATAGGCTTAGCAATTCATGAAACATTTCGGTGAAAAATTCGGTTTCTTCTTTTGAATCATCTCTTCTTAAAATTTCTAATTCATATAATTTGGATTGAAAGTATTCTGGATTGTTCAAGTTTTCTTTTTTCGCTAATTCGAAATACGGTACATAAAAATCATTTGGAACTTCTTTGATACAACCAAAGTCTAAAGCAATTAGTTGAGTGTCTTTTGTAATTAAAAAATTTCCTGGATGTGGATCGGCATGAACTTTTCGTAAATTATGCATTTGAAACATGTAAAAATCCCAAAGCGTTTGACCTAAAATATTCGACTTTTCTGCATCAGTATTATAAGCCGTAAATTCAGATAAATGTTCGCCTGTCATCCAATCCATCGTTATAATTTTTTCCGATGACCATTGCGGATAATATTTTGGAAATATCAAATTTGGAATAGTTGCACAAGCATCTGCCATTTCAATACTTTGCTTAACCTCGTTGATATAATTGGTTTCTTCAATCAATTTATCTTCAACTTCTTTGAAATATTTATCGGAATCTTTTCCTTTAATATTGAACATTTTTATGGCAATTGGCTTCACCATGGCCAAATCTGAACTGATACTTTCGGCTACACCTGGATATTGAATTTTAACCGCAAGGTTTTTCCCGTCTTTTGTTGCTTTATGTACTTGTCCAATACTCGCTGCATTTACCGAAGTTGAATTGAACGTATCAAAAATTTCTTGTGGTAATTTTCCAAAATATTTTTTGAACGTTTTGTTTACTAGCGGAGGCGATAACGGTGGAACCGAAAATTGTGCCAGTGAAAATTTTTCAACATAAGCACGAGGCAAAATACTTTTGTCCATACTTAGCATTTGAGCCACTTTCAAAGCGCTGCCTTTCATCTGTTTTAGTCCATCGTAAATATCAGCGGCATTATTGATGTTAAGGTTTTCTTTGGCTTCATTTTCTGATTTTGTAATCTTATCACCGTAATATTTAAGGTAGTTTACACCAACTTTTGCTCCGGTTTGTATCAGTTTGGAGGCTCTCTGAATTTTTGACGTTGGAATACTATCTATAGTTTGCATACATTACATTTTGAATGCAGCTTTTTCTTGCCACATAAATTTTCCGAAATCAATTAAACTTTTTAAAGGCGTTGTATCCATCAAATCGAAACTGGTATTTACTGATTTTTCAATAAAAATATCTGTTTTTTCAAAGGATAATGAAGTGTCTTCGATCCAAAATTTTAACGTGAATAAAAATTGGAACCAAGCCATTTCACTCATCGTTTTTTCTTGGAATTCAATTAATTTTTCTTGTTTTAAATCGATTTTTTCAATGTCTAACGTATCAAAGAATTGTTTGAAGTTTTTTCTTAATTCAGATAATTTAGAAACGCTTTTCAATTTGTTTTTATCTTCTTTTAAAAGTGCTATGGTGAAACTTCGGTTAGCGGTTAACATTTCGAAATATGTAAAATAAAAACTCAATAATTTAGTTCGTGCATCATACGATTCAAAATCCTCACTTTTTTCTAACAAAGTCATTGTTTGATTGAATAATGAAGTGAAAAAGGTTTTTTCTATTTGTTCAAATGATGAAAAATTAGCATAAAAAAGTGCTTCTTCAAAGTTGTATTGCTTCGCAAATTTAAATACCGAATGTGGTGCTTTGTTATTTTCTAAAATATAATTAATGTAGAAACCTAAAATATCTTGATTGGTAATTTCTTTCTTCTTTGCCATGACTTTAATAATTTTAACAAAGGTATAAAATGTTTAACCAAATTAATTAAAGATTAAACAAAATATTTTGTTAAAGTTAATAGATAAAAAAAACCTCAAGTACAAAGTTGTATTTGAGGTATTAATATATAAATAACTAGTTTACGATTTCTGCTCTTTATTAAAGTAAACCAAGTAATAATACATTTGTTTTTCTTCGTCCCAACCTTTTTCTACGAATTTCTCTGCACTTTCTGGGTTAATGAAATCTAATTTGATTTGGATATTCGTATCTAATTGAATTGTATTTTTCAAAGTACGGCGCACATCAGTCACGGCAGCATTGGCAATTGGAAAACTGGATACGTCTTCGATGCTATATTTGGCACCTTTATCTACTTTATAATTTTTAAATTCTGGAATGAATTCTGGATTTTGCATTACTTCGTTTAAGAAAGCCGTTTCTTCAAACTCATCATTTTTCGCAAAGTGATTGATGGCACGATTCATAAACAATACTTCTTGTTGTTTGTCTTCGGCGGGTAAAACCACTTCTTTAGCAAACTCTTGACAGAATTTCAAATATTTCTTCGTCATGAAGTTTTCATCTTGGAAAGCATCAACTGATAAGAAATGTTCTAACCAATAACGCGCATCGTAACGGTTGCTATCTACAGTTAAAATTTTGTAACCTTCTTCTTTTTTGTAGTTGAAAATGATACAACCTTTGTCTAACTTATTTAAGTTGATTCCTTGTTGTAAAATCATTTCTAAGTTGCTTTCTTTTTCTTCAAATTGTAAGAAATCGGTTTGCACTTCACTTTTGAACACACCAATTGCATCAACCACATTATTATCAATAGAAACGTGCGTAAAATAAGCTACATAAACTTCTCCGTTCTTAATGTGCGGATGATTTGATTGCTCAAAAAGGTGTTTGGTAATTTTTTTAGAAACGTTGTGAATTTCGCTTGGGTTGTTAAATACTTCAGTTGCAAAATTGAACATTTCGTTGTATTCTAAATCTACTTCATGAGCAAATTGAAAATAGTTTTCTTCTTTTTCACGAAACGATTTAAAGAAAAATTCTTTGAGTAAAGGCATAATTTCATCATTCAATCCGTATGGATTTTCAGATAAAAAAATGGCTTCGTTTCTACTTTTGTTACCTACTCTATGAATGGATAGGTTTTCTATATGTGCGTTAAATAAGTTGATCATTTTATTAATGTGTCAATTAGTGAATTAGTCAATGTGTCAATTTAGAGAATTAGAAAATTAATCCGGTGTTGTAGCCTTATTGTTTCATTGGCATATTGTCACATTAGATTATTGGCTAATTAGTTCCAGTTTTCTTCAAATCCCATGTCTTCAAAACTGTCGTCGCCTTCAAACATGTCATAGTCTTCATCGTCTAAATCATCTTCAAATTCGCCAAACATATCTTCTTCAGATAAATCGCCTCTTAATCCACTTTGAAGTGCTTCTGCTGGAAGTTCGCCATGAGAAAAAAGTAAAGCAGGGTAAGTTTCTCCGTTTTCTTTTTCTTCAATAGCGGCTAATTCAACAAAGAATGTCCACATGCTGAATAAATCATAAACATACACTAATTTAGTATTTTGTTCATGGACTAATTCGTCGATTGTATATTCTGACATGGTTTTTATTTCGCCAGGAATGTCTCCCGTGTCAAACATGGGAATACCATCTTCTTCATGCCATGCCCAGTCAGCACCACAGGTATAAAAAGCGCCTACTTCGGTACCGTCAAAACCAAATGCATTGATTAATGCATTGTGTAAATCTTCTAATGAGTTGTCGCTTTCGATGGCAATATCTCTAAAAATATCTTCTTCGGCATCAAGAATAGCCCTAAATTTATAAATCATAATGGTTGCAATTTTATGAAAAGCAAAAGTAAGTATTAATTGCGATTTACGATTTATGATTTACGAATTGTTGATAAGATTTTTCTAAATTCAAACAATACTTACAATTCATCCTTAAAAATTGACAGTTGGGTTAGATATAATTTTTTAGGTGAAATACTATATTGAATTTTGTCTCAGAAATAAAACAACCAAATTATGATACAACTTATCCTTTTTTTAATCGCAATTATTATGCAATCACTTAATTTTTAATTATTTTTATACTAAACCTTTTTACTATGTTTGATAAACTCATAAAAGAAATTCCAAGAGCGATAATTTTATCCATTGCTGTTTTTTTAGTTTTATTGGTAATAAAATTAATGACAGGTATCACTATTCAATTGAATGAATATTTGCTGATTAATTTTGGTTACACCATGTTATATGGAATAACTTTATATTTTGCCAATGCCTTTTTATTCATTTATTTAGATGACGTTTTTAAAGTAGAACGTTTTACAAAAAGAAGAATAATTTTAGGCTTTTTAGGTTCGTTTGTAATTTCTGTTTTTGCCATTTTTTTATTGCGAATTGTTGAAGATGTACTCATTGAAGGCCTAAGTTTTGAAGTGTTTTTTCAAAATGAAACCTTAGCAAATTATGTAGTAACCATAATAATTACATTTGTTGTAACCTTAGCGTTTCATGCGTTTTACTTTTATAAAGCGTATCAAGAAAATAAGGTTAACCAACAAAAGATAATTGCTGGAAATGCTTCGGCACAGTTTGAAAGCTTGAAAAATCAAATCGATCCGCATTTTTTGTTCAATAGTTTAAATGTGTTGAGTTCGTTAATAGAAGAAAATCCAATTGCAGCACAAAAATTCACTACTTCTTTATCAAAAGTATATCGTTATGTGTTAGAACAAAAAGACAAAGAATTGGTTTCGGTAACCGAAGAATTAACCTTTGCCAAAACCTATATGAATTTACTTTTAATGCGATTTGAAAACAGCATCACATTTGAAATTCCAGACAACATTGAGAATGAAGAAGCAAAAGTAGTTCCATTATCCTTACAATTATTGCTTGAAAACTGCATAAAACATAATGTTGTAAGTGAAACTAAACCGCTTCACATTAAAATTAGTGTTGAAAATGGTGTCTTAGTTGTGTCCAATAATATCCAAAAGAAAGAAGTTTTAACAGACCGAAAAGGTGTTGGGTTAGAAAACATTGTAAACAGATACGGAATACTAACTCAACGTAAAGTAATAATTGAAGAAAATGAAAATGAATTTAAAATAAGCATACCTATATTAACCAAACAAATTTCAGTTATGGAAACCAACACAATACTTTCAGAAAATGCAGCATACGCAAGAGCCAAAAAACGTGTAGAAGAATTGAAAGGCTTTTACGGAAATTTAACCGCTTATTGCATCGTAATTCCAACATTAGCAATAATAAATTACAATACATTTTGGGGTTTCCAATGGTTTTGGTTTCCAATGTTAGGTTGGGGATTAGGATTAAGTTTTCATGCATTTGGGGTTTTTGGATACGGTAAAACCTGGGAAGAACGAAAAATTCAAGAAATAGTAAATAAAGGAAAAAACAATAATTGGCAATAATTTAATAGCATTATTATGGAAAATATTTCTGATCAAATACGCTATGAAGAAGCGGTAAAAAGAGTAAAAAAGATAAAGGGTTTTTATACCCACGCAATTGTATATTTGGTAATAAATATTATGATAGTGATCTTAAATATTCAAAACTTAAATGAAGGCGAAAGTTATTTTCAGTTTAAGAACTTCTTTACGGCTTTCTTTTGGGGAATTGGTTTGTTAGCGCACGCTTTGTCAACATTTTTACCTTATTTTATTTTAGGGAAAGACTGGGAAGAACGCAAAATTAAAGAGTTGATGGAGAAAGAAAAAGCGAATAAGTGGGAGTAATTAGTCACAGTTTTCAGACAACTTGAAACCTGAAACCTGAAACCTGAAACAAAAATAACAATGAACATCATAATCATCGAAGACGAAAAGCCAGCAGCTCGATTATTGCAGCGTAAAATTGAAAAAATAGGCTTGCAGGTAAATTCGTTGTTACATTCTGTAGAGGAATCAATTGCTTGGTTTCAAAATAATCCGCATCCTGATTTGATTTTTTTGGATATTCAACTATCTGATGGGCTATCCTTTGAACTTTTTGAACAAATTGAGATAAATAGTGCGGTTATTTTAACTACGGCTTATGACGAATATGCTTTGCGTGCTTTTAAACTCAATAGCATTGATTACTTATTAAAACCAATTGACGAAGACGAACTTTCAACTGCCATTTCAAAATTCAAAAATCAATTTCAAAAAAATACGATTTCGAGTTTAGATTTTGAAGCCATAAAACGTATGTTAGTTAATCCGGTGGAAAAAGAATATAAAACGCGATTTTCGGTGAAAATTGGACAACAAATAAAAGTAATTTCTATTGATGAAATTGAATGTTTTTATAGCGAAAACAAAGGAACTTATATTCATACTCTAGACAATAGAGATTATCTAATTGATTCTACATTAGAAGTTGTGGAAACCGAAATCAATCCAAAAGACTTTTATCGCATAAGCCGAAAATTTATTGTTTCGTTGAAAGCCATAAAAGAAATTCAACTGTATTCTAACTCGCGGTTAAAAATTAGTTTAAATTCGTATTCAGACGATGAAATAATTGTAGCCAGAGAACGCGTTAGTGAATTTAAAAATTGGATTGGTTAATTATTTAAGATTTAGATTTTCAATTTTATTCCCAATACTAATTTTTTTCATTTCACTTTCTAATTGATAAAAATCCGTTTTTTTAATCTTTTTGGAAATAGTATAATTTTCAAGAATTAAAATTTCGTCACAAGTATCATTTAGTGTAGAAAAAATATGGGAAGAAATAATAACTGTTTTACCTAGTTCTTTTAATTTATGAATAATCTCTGTAATGATGATATTGCTTTGAATATCAACCCCATTAAAAGGTTCGTCTAAAATGAAATAGTTGTTTTCCTGAAGTAAAATAGCTGTTAGGGCTAATTTTTTTTTCATCCCAGTAGAATATTTTGATGCATATTCATTGAGCGGTAAGTCAAAAATATTACTTTTTTCGAAGTCAATAGTTTGGATATTTCTTGCATTACATAATAATTGAATGTATTCTTTTCCAGTAATTTTTGAAAAAAAGTAAGGTTCGGTTACCAATAAGCCTAAATGATTTTTTAATAGCGGTGTATCAGAAATTATTATACCTTCATATGTCTCTAAGCCAGCAATACAATTAAACAAAGTTGTTTTTCCGGAACCATTTTCTCCAACTAATCCATAAACTTTACCGCTTTCAAAAAGTAAGTTTATAGATTGTAATACAACTTTGTTGCTATATTTTTTTGATAAATTTTCAATTTGAATCATTTGAGAAGCGGTTTGAGTTGTTTTAACGATTGAAGGTAAAAATATGGAATTACAATAATTAACAAGGGTGGAAAATAAATGCAAAAGCCAAGTAATACACTTTGAATAATATTCATTTTATCTGGATAAGCAGCATATTTTGCTAAAATAAATGTTATAAGGAATAAGTATCCAATAATTAAAAAAGTAACAATTGTTTCTATTTTATCAAAAAAGTAAAAGGTTAAAATAGTTGTTATGGGAAGAATTATGTAGGTACTATATAGAATAGAAGTCTTAATTTTTTCGATTAAAAAAGATTTTGGATTTAAATTATAACTCCACACAAAAAGCGAAGTCTCGGGAACTGAGTAATAACTAAAAATAATTAGAAAAACTGAAACCAAAGTTGCTATTCCTAGATTAAGGTTGGATACTTCAATTACTTTAATTAAAACAAATATTGAAATTAGAAAAATATAAAATGTCTTTCTAAATCCAATAGTAAATTCGAATGGTTTTTTTGAAAAAGGGGTTGGAATTATAAAATTATAGATAGATTTTAAATTTATAAACCCTAAAATTATTGCTAAAATTAGATATGCAGGTATAAATAGGAAATTTTTAAGATAGATTAAAAAAGCAATGAAAGGTAGAGCAATTAAAATGTTTTCGGTAATTCTAATGAGTTTATAATCTGAGGATTTAAAACAGTATTTTAAAAATCTATTTCGAGTAACTTCACTAAGTTTTAGAATCAGAATACAATAGGTTAAAATGTAAAGATAAGTTGCATAATCTACTTTTTCAAAAAGGGTTTTGGAACCCAAAATGAAAGCAAAAATCAGAATAAAATAACCTAAAATTACAGGCATTCCATATTCAATAAACGAACGATTTATCATTTTATATTGAAGATGGAAATAGTTTTTCATTATTTACTAAATCTATGTAACGTAAACGTCATGGCAGTTAATAAAAAGAACGCCATAATTTGATGCGCTAATCCTAACCAAAGTGGTACGTGGAATAATAAAGTAAAAACTCCTAAAATAAATTGAATAAAAACAAAAAATAATAAGATTTTAGTACCAGAATCTTGCGTTTTATCTAAAGTAAATTTTCTACTTTTTATGAATAAGAAAATAATCATTCCCACTACTACATAAGCGAATGTTCTATGAATGAATTGAACACCACTTTTTCCTTCTGTAAAAGATAACAATAAATTCGATTGTTCTAATTTTATACTTTCATGAAAGAATTCTCCATCACTCATTAAAGGCCAATGATTGTGAATTAATCCAGCATTTAAACCTGCTACAAATCCTCCATAAATAATTTGGATGATTAAAATTGCTAATGCAATACGAGCTATTTTTCGCAATTCTAAAACTGGTAATTTTCGTTCGGGATAAATTAAATCTAAGGCAACCCAAAGGGTGTAGGCAAACGTAATAAAAGCAAACGTTAAGTGAATCGCTAATCTAAAGTGACTTACATCGGGCATATCTTTTAAACCGCTAGCTACCATGAACCAACCTAAAAACCCTTGAAAAGCACCCATTCCTAGAAGGATGAAACACTTTTTAATGGTCTCGTTATCTAATTGTTTTTTGATTAGGAAATAAACAAACGGAATAATGAAAACCACACCAATGATACGACCAATAAAACGGTGAAACCATTCCCAAAAGAAAATGAATTTGTAATCATCTAATTGAAAATCTTTGTGCTTATTGATTAATTGATATTCTGGATATTTCTTATACTCTTCAAATGCTTCTACCCATTTTTCTTCCGACATAGGAGGGAAGGTGTCGTTAATCAAATGCCAATCGGTCATGGATAAACCTGAGTTGGTTAAACGCGTAATTCCGCCCACGGTTACCATGATAAATAACAAAATACATCCCGAAAGTAGCCAGTAAATTACTGATTTGTTTGTTTTCATTTTTTTGTGATATTCAAAAAGCACTTCAAATTTACATAATGCGCATTTGAAAAGTGCTTTAACAGATTATAATTTTTATACTTTTTTCAATCCCATTTTTGAAGCTTTGTTTAAGACAAAATCTTTTGCAGCTTCATATTCGTTTGGAATTTCGCCTTCTAAAATAGCTTCTTTTACAGCTTCTTTTAAAACACCAATTTCTCTACAAGGTTTTAAACCAAATAATTCCATAATTTCTTCACCTGAAATAGGAGGCTGAAACACACGAACGCGGTCTTTTTCTTCAACTTCTACAATCTTTTCTTTTACAATGTCGAAGTTCTTGTGGTATTTTTGAAATTTTTTTGGATTTTTAGTCGTAATATCCGCTTTACACAAGGTCATCAAACTATCGATATCTTCACCTGCATCAAAAACCAAACGACGAACGGCACTATCAGTAACAATATCCTCAGCAATTACAATTGGTCGCGAACTCATCATCACCATCTTTTGTACAAACTTCATTTTATAATTTAAAGGCATATGCAAACGTTCAAATATTTTTTTGACCATTTTTCCACCCAAAAATTCATGTCCGTGAAATGTCCAACCTTGTTTTTTATTGAATTTTTTAGTGGGAGCTTTTCCTATATCGTGTAATAAAGCAGCCCATCGCAACCAAACGTCATCGGTATTGGGACAAATATTATCCACCACTTCTAAAGTGTGATAAAAATTGTTTTTATGCGTATGACCTTCCACTTCTTCGACATTATTTAAAGTTGTTAATTCTGGTAAAATAATATCTAATAAGCCGGTTTGATACAAATGTAAAAATCCTATAGAAGGTTTATCAGAAGCTAAAATTTTGTGCAATTCATCAACAATTCGTTCGCCTGAAATGATATTGATTCTATCTTTATTTTTAGAAATAGCTTCTAAAGATTCCGATTCGATTTCGAAATTCAATTGCGTAGCAAAACGAATAGCACGCATCATTCGCAAGGGATCATCTGAATAAGTAATATCTGGATTTAAAGGGGTTTTGATGATTTTATTTTTCAAATCTTCCACACCATTAAAAGGGTCGACCAAATCACCAAAATTTTCAGAATTTAGGGAAAAAGCCAAAGCATTTATAGTGAAATCTCTTCGCTCTTGATCGTCTTTCAAAGTTCCATTTTCAACTAAAGGATTTCGGCTATCGTGTGTGTATGATTCTTTTCGGGCGCCAACAAACTCCACATCAATGTCATCGTAACGCAACATCGCAGTTCCATAGTTTTTAAAAACTTGGACTTTTGGATGAAATGGAATCAATTCGGAAACTTTTAAAGCCAATTCAATACCGCTACCAACAGCAACAATGTCAATGTCTTTTTTTTGGTCTCTATTGAGTAAAATATCGCGAACAAAACCACCAATCACATAGCATTCCAAATTAAGCTCTTGTGCTGCTTGTGAAATAATTTTAAAAATTGGTATTTGAAGTGCTTTTGTATAGTTCATATTTTATTTAAGCCACTGATTCACAGATTTATTTTATGATTCTTTTGTATTCTAGCGATGTTTTATTAAAATTAACCAAAATAGCAAGTCTATGCCCTGAAACGTGAAGATAATTTAGACATTGCGAAATATGCTTTTCATCAAAAGAGTTAACAGATTTAATTTCAATGATAATTTTGTCTAAAACCACAAAATCAGCATGAAATTTATGATTTAAAATTACATCTTTATAATGAACTAAATACTCTTTTTCTCTTTCAAAGAAGAAATTAATATTGTTTAATTCATATTCAAAAGCATCTTTATAGACTATTTCGGAGAAACCTTTGCCAAGATTTTTGTGAACTTCCATTAATGCTCCTATAATTTTATAGGTTTCTTCTTCGTACAAATAATTTGACATAAATTTTAATAAAAATCAGTGAATCTGTGGCAAAATCTACTTTCTAATAATCTTAACTTGGCTATCTAAACCTAATTTGATAATTGTAGAAGGATTTTTGCAAACTTTATCGTGGTGCAAATTTACTACATAGTCGACACCTTTTATAATTTCGGGACTAATTTCTTTAAAAGTTTTTGGAGCGGGTGCTCCAGAAATATTTGCTGAAGTAGAAACTAAGGGTTTTTTCATGCGTTCCATTAGTTTAAAACAGAAGGGTTCAGTTACAATTCTTACCCCTAATGTATTATCATCAGCAACAATATTTTTAGCAACATTTCTAGGATTATCTAAAATTAAAGTCGTTGGTCTTTCTGATAAATCTAAAATTTGCCAAGCTACATCAGGAATTTCTTTGAATACGTTGTACATCATGCGTTCGCCATTTAGTAAAACAATCATGCTTTTGGTTTCTTCGCGTTGTTTCAAAGCATAGATTTTTTTTACAGCTTCTTCATTAGTAGCATCGCAACCAATTCCCCAAACCGTATCAGTAGGATACAAGATAATGCCGCCATTTTTTATGATTTCGTATGCGTTGTGTACTTCAGTGTTCATTTTGATTAATTTAAGTAAAGAAATTAATTAATTTTATTAAAATAAATTACTTTTGCAAAGTAAGTTTTTTTATTTTATTTGAAAGTTATTGATTGTTTATAATAAATCATTAATGAACTAATACAATGAAGAATTAAATTTAAAATTAATTATTTTGATTGGTATAACAGGTTCCAATGGAATTTTAGGTTCTATTATATGTAAAAAATTAACTGATAAAAATGAGAAATTCTCAGTTTTTGAAGGTGATATTAGAGATTTTGATTCACTTTATAATTGGTTGCAAATTAATAATATCAATAGTGTAATTCATTTAGCATCCAAGGTTGCTGTGACTGATGTTCAAAATAATTTAGATGAAGCATATGATGTAAATGTTAATGGTACAATTGTTCTAATTAAGTCAATAAAAAAAATTAACAGGCCTATTTATTTATTTTATGCAAGTTCTAGTCATGTATATGCTAGTAATGAAAATTTAATAAAAGAAACTGATTCTTTATCTCCACAAAATTCATACGGATTAACAAAATACATATCAGAGTTACTTTTACAAGATTTCAGTAAGTCAAATCCTTCATTAACGTTATGTATAGGTAGAATTTTTAGTTTTTATCATGATACTCAAAAGCCTCCTTTTTTATATCCAACCTTAAAAAAAAGATTTGAAACAGAAGATTTAAGCCTACCTTTTGTTTTGTATGGAGCGAATTCTACTCGTGATTTTTTACCTGCTGAAGAAGTATGTACATTAATTTTAAAAATTATTGAAAAAAAAGTAAGTGGAATAATTAATATTGCTTCTGGAAAGCCTATTAAAATTATTGATTTTGTAAAAAAAATCGCGCCTATTGATTTGAATTATAAAATTAATGTAGATGAAAAAACAAATCATTTAAATGCAGATATAACACTTTTAAAAACACTTTTAGAAAATGAATAATGAAATTTCAATTGTAATACCAACTTTTAATAGAGCAAACTTTTTAAAAAAGTGTATTGATTCTTGTTTGGATCAAACTCAAAAGTGTGAAATAATAGTTTGTGATCACGGAAGTACCGATAATACGCCTGAGGTTGCTAAAAGTTATGGTGATCAAATAAAATATGTTAGAAGAGAATTAGATTCGGGTGTGCATTTTTGTTGGTTAGATGGAATTTTACATGCAAAAAATGATTTCATTCATATAAATTATGATGACGATTGGATTGCACCCACTTATATTGAAGAATGTTCTAAATTAATAAATGATAAAGTTGCTTGCGTATTTACTGAAGTCCAATTATTTCATGAAAGTAAGAACGAATTAGGTGAAAAAATATTTCAACTTGAAGTTCAATCAGGAATCTTTTCAATTAAAAAATTAAAGCACTTTAATTTAAAATATTTAACTTCGCCTGGTGCTGGGGTTTTTAGAAAACAAATTTTATTGGATAGCCTTTTTGTTGGAAATATTCCGTTTACTAAGAATCATTATCATGGAGTTGGGCCAGACATATTGTTTTCGTTAATGAGTACGATAAATTACTCACATTATGGTTTTATCAATAAGCCTTTAGCTTTTTTTAGAGTACACGAAAATTCTATAACTATTGATGCGCAATCAGATAAATCGAAAGCATTAAAAATTAAAAAAGCTTACGAAGATGCAAAAATTTACTTCTTCATTAATAACTTTGTTAAGTTATTTAACATCTATAAAATTGCAAAATTATATTACAAAATAAAAAAGAATTTTATTAAAATTAAAAAATACAATAATGATTAGATTAGCTGAAAATACAATTTCTCAAGAAGAACTAGTTTCTTTAAGTAAATGGATTCCAGAAACACCACAGTTAACAAAAGGACCATTGGTAGTAGAGTTTGAAAAAAAATTCGCAAATTACATTGGTACAAAGCATTGTGTAATGGTGAACAGCGGGTCATCAGCTAATTTACTAATGGCCTATGCTCTTTTAGAAGGTGATTATTTAAAAAATAAAAAAGTTGTCGTACCTGCAATAAGTTGGATAACTACACTTTCTCCGTTTTTACAATTTGGGTTTGATGTTATACTATGTGATAGTAATAATAAAAACCTTGGTTTGGATACTGCTAAACTAGAAGAAATATTCATTAAAGAAAAACCTTCTTTATTAATATTAGTTCACGTTTTAGCGCATTTAAACAATATGGACGAAATTCATAGACTTTGTGAAAAGTATAATGTTTTAGTCATTGAAGACGCTTGTGAAGCACTTGGTACAAAGCATATAAATGGAAAAAAAGCAGGCAATTTATCATTAGCGGGTTCTTTTTCATTTTACTATGGCCACCATATTTCTACTATTGAAGGGGGGGCAGTTACAACAAATGATACTAAATTGTATAATCTAATGCTTTCTATACGTTCACATGGTTGGTCAAGAGACGTTGATCAGGAATACAAAGAATCATGGAAAAAAGAATTTACTATTGACAATGTTAGAGAATATTATACTTTTTATTATCCTGGTTTTAATCTTCGCTCAACAGATTTGAACGCATTTATTGGAATTTCTCAGTTAGAGAAAATGGACGAAATTTGTAAAGTAAGAGAAGAAAATTATAATTTTTATAATAAATATTTAGAAAATAAATTTTGGAAACAAGAAAGTGAATATTCGGAACTTTCGAGTTTTGCTTATGGAACAATCGTTGAAAACCGAGAAGAAGTTTTTAATCACTTAAAAGCAAATGATATTGAAGTAAGACCCTTAATTTGTGGAAGTATGGGTAAACAACCCTTTTGGATCAAAAAATATGGACAAACTTCATTGGAGGTTGCAGATATAGTACATGATTTTGGTTTGTATTTACCAAACCACTTGTATTTAGACGAAGAAAAAATAAAATTTGTTTGTGAAAAATTTAAAGAAGTAGCCATACCAAAATTTTTCTAATTAAATAAAAAAAATAAAGACTTAAGATTATGAAAGTTGCTTTAATAACAGGAATAACAGGACAAGACGGTTCATACTTAGCAGAACTTCTACTCTCTAAAGGATATATGGTTCATGGAATTAAAAGAAGAAGTTCACTTTTTAATACGCAAAGAATTGATCATATATACGAAGATCCGCATATAGATAATCAACATTTTAAATTACATTACGGAGATTTAAGTGATTCTACTAATTTAATTCGAATTATTCAGGAAACTCAGCCTGATGAAATTTATAATTTAGGAGCAATGAGTCACGTAAAAGTAAGTTTCGACGTTCCTGAATACACGGCAAATACTGATGGAATAGGTACTTTAAGAATTTTAGATGCTGTGCGATTACTAGGGTTAGTTGATAAAACTAGAATTTATCAAGCATCAACTTCTGAGTTATATGGACTTGTTCAAGAGGTTCCGCAAAAAGAAACTACTCCTTTTTATCCAAGATCTCCTTATGCAGTAGCAAAAATGTATGCTTATTGGATTACTGTAAACTATAGAGAAGCTTATAATATGTATGCATGTAATGGTATTTTATTTAACCATGAAAGTCCATTAAGAGGAGAAACTTTTGTAACTAGAAAAATTACTCGTGGTATCGCACAAATGGCTTTAGGATTGCAAGAAACATTGTACATGGGTAATATAGATTCGAAAAGAGATTGGGGTCATGCAAAAGATTATGTAGAAGCAATGTGGCTAATGTTACAACAAGATAAACCTGAAGATTTTGTAATTTCCACCGGAATAACAACTTCTGTAAGAGACTTTATAAAATTAGCATTTGCAGAAGTTGGAGTAACACTAGAATTTAAAGGGAATGGTGTAGACGAGATAGCAATTGTTTCTGAATCACATAACCCAGATTTTGCCTTTAAAAAAGGACAAATAGTCATCAAAATTGATCCAAATTACTTCAGACCTACAGAAGTTGATTTATTAATTGGTGATAATTCAAAAGCAAAGGCTAAGTTAGGTTGGAAACCAAAATACAATCTAGAAATGTTAGTTAAAGAAATGATGGAAGCGGATTTGAAAATATTTCAGAAAGAAAAATTATACAATTCATTAAAATAAAATTTGCTTGAATGCATAAAAATTCAAAAATATTTGTTGCTGGACATCGCGGAATGGTGGGAAGTGCTATAGTCAATGATTTATTAGAAAATGGTTTTACCAATATTGTTTGTAAAACTTCTAGTGAGTTAAATTTAATTGACCAGCAAGCTGTAGCTGCATTTTTTGAAAAAGAAAAGCCTGAATATGTTTTCTTAGCAGCAGCAAAAGTTGGCGGAATAATAGCAAATAATACCTACCGAGCTCAATTTATTTATGAAAACATGATGATTCAGAATAATGTAATTCATCATAGTTACGTAAATAATGTAAAAAAATTAATGTTTTTAGGTTCATCGTGTATTTATCCGAAATTAGCTCCACAACCTTTGAAAGAAGAATATCTTTTAACAGGTTTACTGGAAGAAACTAATGAGCCTTATGCCATTGCTAAGATTGCAGGTATAAAAATGTGTGATGCTTACCGAGATCAATATGGATGTAATTTTATATCTGTAATGCCAACAAATCTATATGGATTTAACGATAATTATGATTTGCAAAATTCACATGTTTTACCTGCTTTATTAAGAAAATTTCATGAAGCAAAAATTAATAACCAAAATCATGTAGAGGTTTGGGGGACTGGGGAACCTTTACGCGAGTTTTTACACGCTTCAGATATGGCAAATGCATGTGTGTATTTAATGCAAAATTATAACGAGAAAGGATTTGTAAATATTGGTACTGGAAATGAAATTTCTATAAAAGATTTAGCATATTTAATTAAAGGTGTTGTTGGTTTTAATGGAGAAATTATATTTGATAAATCAAAACCTAATGGAACACCAAGAAAATTAACTGATATTACTAAACTTACTAGCTTAGGTTGGAAATATAAAATTGAATTAGAAGAAGGTATTAGAAAAGTGTATCAACAAAAATTTATGCTAAATGCAGAATTATAAAATTTCGGTTGTAACCATTAACTTTAACAACCCTAAAGGATTAAAAAAAACAATAGAAAGCGTTGTTAATCAAACCTATAAAGATTTTGAATACATCATTATTGATGGTGGAAGTAAAGAAGAAGATGTAGAAATTATAAAATCCTATCAAAATCAAATAAATTATTGGGTGAGTGAGCCTGATAAAGGAATTTATAACGCTATGAATAAAGGAATAAAACAAGCAAAAGGTGATTTTATTATTTTTATGAATAGTGGTGATAACTTTACTAATTTGACGGTTTTAGAAGAAGTACAAAGTAAACTTACTTTTGATTTTGATATATATTATGGTGATTATAATAGAATAAAATCAAATTCAACAAGAAGAAAAACGTATCCCGAAAAACTAAATTTTTCATTCTTTTATTCGGGGTCATTGAGCCACCAATCTACCTTTTTTAGACGTACACTATTTGATGAAATTTCTTATTATAACGAAGATAACAAGATTGTTTCAGATTGGGAATTTTATATCTATGCAATTTGTTATAAAAACGTAAAGTACAAATATTTGAATGTATTAATTTGCGATTTTGATTTTTCTGGAATTTCAGTCAACCCTAAGTTTAAAAAACTAGAAAATGAAGAGAGAAGAGCTGTAATTGAGCGTTATTTTCCAACATTTGTAGATGATTATGAAAAACTAGCGTTATTAAATTCAAAAAGATTTTTGCAAATCCTGCATATTCAAAAATCTCCTTTTCTATGGCGTGTTTTTAAAGGCTTAATTAGTTTATTTATATTATTTACTCCAAAATTTAAAAAATGAAAAAAATTCACGTTGGTTTTTTACTTTCTTACGACTATAAAAAATTACAAATATCTATTCCTTTAGTTTATGAATATGCCGATAGAATTTTCATTGCTCAAGATGAAAATTTTACTACTTGGAACGGAAATAAATTTGAGGTTGAAGAAGATTTCTTTCTTTGGCTTAAGCAAATTGATACAAAAAATAAAATAGAATTATATAAGGACAATTTTTATGTTCCTGAACTAACTGCCATTCAAAATGATACTCGTGAAAGACACATGTTATCGCTTAAAATGGGTATTGGAAATTGGTTAATTCAAATCGATAGTGATGAATATATACCCGATTTTAAAGGTTTTGTGACTCAATTAAGAAAATACGATCATTATTTAGATAATCCAAAAAAAACACCTGTTCAAATTTCGGGTTTTCATGTAGACATATACAAATATCTTGATGATGGTTTACTGTATGTTACTAATACTTGTAAAGTTTTATTAGCTACTAATTACCCTAATTATAAATTAGCCAGACAAAGTTATGAGCGTGTAATCTATTTAAACACATTAGTGTTTCATGAATCATTAGCTAGAACTGAAGAAGAGTTACAATTTAAATTAAAAAACTGGGGACATAATCACGAACTGAATAAAGAGTTTTTATCGAAATGGAAATCAGCATCAAAAGATAATTACAAGGAAATTAAAAATGTATTTTATTTAAATCCTACTCAATGGAAATCATTAGGTTATTTGCCTACCAAAGATTTTTATGAAGTAAACAAAAATATTAAAAACATTGATATTCAGCAGATTACTCCACTTTATTTGTTATTTAAAAATTTCGGACAATGGTTCAAATATAAATTTTCAAAACCCAAAAAACAAAAATTAGAATTTGAAAACTATTTTCAATAGTTGTATAAATTTAGATATTCATTTGCGGCTTTTTTCCAATCAAAGAAAGCCGCTCTTTTTTTTACCCTTTCTTCAGCTTTATCTCCTTCATGTTTAAAATCAGCTATACTGTTTAATAGTGTCGTTTTCATATACTCTACATCAAAATTTGTCCAAAAATAAGCTGCATCTCCACCAATTTCAGGTAAAGAGGTTTGGTCTGATAAAAATACAGGTTTTCCATATGTCATAGCCTCAATGGGTGGTAATCCAAACCCTTCTCTTATAGATGGAAATAAAAAAGCTTCGCAATTTTTTAAATAGTAATTTTTATCATTATCAGTAATTTTTCCTGTTAAAAATACATTACTAAGTTTATATTTATCAATTAATTTTTTAATTTCATTACCATACGATTTATCATTATTTCCTGCAATAATCAAATCAAAATCGGGTATAATTCGCATCATTTCAACAAGCGAATGAAAATTTTTTCTTTCAATAAAATCTCCTAATGAAAAGAAAAATGGACGATTTGTAAGAAATTTAGGTTTTATTGAGTGATTTATTATCTCATTTACAGGATTGCCGTTATAAATGATATGTTCCGAAACCTTTGGGACATTAAAATATTGATGGGTTTGTTGTTTAGCAAAGTTGGAAATGTATGTTATACAATCCGCACGATTTAATTTTTCAATGAATAATTTATTTTTCTTATTATTCATATCGGAAGAATGCTCTTCCACAAAATTTACATCATGAATTGTTAAAATATATTTTTTTGGCTTATTATATGGTTCTATTTTGGTATTTTGATTTAAACTATGCCAAACATCAAATTTTTTTCGAATTCTAAATATTGAATGTCTTTGTAAACTATTGTATTTATGATAATTAAAGACAGATTGAAATTCATCTTTAAGAATTTTTGTATCTTTAGAATTAAGTGTTATGTTAAGATTAGATAGGTCTAATTCTGATAATCCTTTGATTAATTCATAATTAAAAGTCCCTAATCCTCCAGCTCTATTTTTTATGTTATGTGATTCTAAAAATACAGTCTTCATATATTTTTTTTGTAAAAATATTCAATAAATTGGAATTATTACCTACAATAGCTACTTTTGAATAAAAAAACATGCTAGCGCAATATCATCTCAATTTCCAAAAAGACAAAATTCAAATTGAAAATTGTATTACCCATTTTACATCTTCTGGAAAAGATTTTGTGATTGGAAAAAGAAATGTCATCAAACTTTTTGAATTGGAAAATGAACTTATAAGCATTAAATCGTTTAAAATACCTAATTTCATTAATAAAATAGTCTATCTATACTTCAGAAAATCAAAAGCTCGTCGATCATTTGAGTTTGCTTCAAAATTGATGGAGTTTCAAATTGGAACACCACAACCCGTTGCTTTTTTTGAAAAATATGATTTTATCGGATTAAAAGAAAGTTATTATGCTTGTGAACATCTAGAAAATGTTTTTGAATTTAGGGAAATTGTTGAAAATGAAACTTTTGAAAACAGGGATTTTATCATTCGTAAGTTTACTCAATTCACTTTCGAAATGCATGAAAAAGGCATTGAATTCTTAGATCATTCTCCTGGAAACACCTTGATTCGAAATAATGACGACGGAAGTTATTCATTTTTTCTAGTAGATTTGAATCGAATGAAATTTCATAAAACTATTGATTTTCAAACAAGAATGAAAAATTTATCCAAAATTACGCATAAAAAAGACATGATTGCGGTAATGAGTAACGAGTACGCAAAACTTTCAAATGGTGATGAAGTAATTATTTTTGAAACTATGTGGAAATTAACTGCAAATTTCCAATTTCGCTTTCACCGAAAAAAAAGAATCAAAAAGAAATTAAAATTCTGGAAAAAGTAGTATTTTTCAATTTTTAAGCAATAAATGAAATGAGCCATTATATTTTTTTCTTTCCAAATCTATTTTTTAATTGGCGAATTACATCTGACCCAAAAAAACAACTATAAATCCAGATGAAAATATCGGTAATTATTACTACTTACAATTCTGAAGAATGGCTTCAAAAAGTCTTGGTTGGATACAGTGTACAAACTGAGCAAGACTTTGAGATTATTATTGCAGATGATGGTTCTAATGAAAAAACAAAATTATTAATTGACTCTTTTCGAGATAAATTTTTATTTCCAATTGTTCATGTATGGCAAGAGGATCAAGGTTTTCAAAAATGTAAAATCTTGAATAAAGCAATTTTAAAATCCAATTCTGATTATTTACTTTTTACAGATGGCGATTGTATTCCACGCAAAGATTTCGTTGCACAGCATTTAATACATAAAGAAGAAGGGTATTTTCTTTCTGGAGGTTATTTTAAATTGCCGATGAAAACTTCTTTAAGAATTTCATTAGAAAATATCGTACTGCAAGATTGTTTTTCGATTTATTGGTTGTTAAAAAAAGGTGTTTCATTGACTTTTAAATTATCAAAATTGATAAAAGTTTCATTTTTTACTGTTGTAATGAATTGGCTAACTCCCACCAAACGCACTTTTAACGGGCACAATACATCGTGTTTTAAAAAAGATTTAATTGCCATTAATGGATTCAATGAAGAGATGCATTATGGTGGTTTGGATAGGGAAGTAGGTGAACGCTTGAACAATCATGGGATTTTATCTAAGCAAATTCGTTATAGCGCTATTTGCTTGCATTTAGATCATAATAGAAACTATGATAACCTAGAAACATGGGAGAGAAATAATGCTATTCGCAGTTTCAATAAAAGAAATAATGTCACTTTTATTGAAAATGGATTTTCGAAATATCTTAGCGAATAATTATAAAGAAATTCTTTAATTTCTCCTTAATTAATGCAATAGGATATTCTTCAAAATACTTGAAAGTATGCTCTTTAATGTATTTTTCGTCAAATTCCGAATATATTTCTGGTTTCAAATCTTTTAAATGAATAGAGATGTTTTTTTCATCTTCAAAAATTTGCCACGTTTCTTTATCTACACTTGGTGAGAATAATGAAAAAGTAGGAACAAATAATGCTTTTGCCATATTGACACTACCGCCTTCATTACCAATCAAAGCATCACATTGCGACAATAAACCTAAAAAAGAACGCAAATCATTAGCATACAAATCAAAATAAATATGTTGTTGTGTTTCTGGAAGGCACAAATCAAATATTTTTTGAGCCTCTTCTTTTTGTTTCGGAATGTAGTTAAAAAGTAAATTTGCATCCGTAGTTTGAACGGTAAAATCTAATAATTCCGCCATTTTTTCAAACGGATAGGTTTTGTACCATTCGCTACCTAAAATCCCAATCATAAAAGTGGGTTTATCTTGTTTTAATGGAAACTTTGCAATTAATTCTTTAGCTTGATTAATTTCAGAATCCGTTAAAAAAACTTTTGGTTTATTATCAGAAATCTCTTCTTCAATAAGTGGTTTTAGTAAACGTAAGCGATTAATAATTGCCAATCCAATGTTTGACTTTGTACCGTTTTTTAAGCGTTCAATATTGAAATTGTAGAATATATTTGAATATCCTTTTTTATATGAAATTTTATATTTAGCGCCAGAAAACAATGTGATTAAATTGGTTTCTAATTTACTGTAAGCATCAATCACCGCATCATATTTGGTGCTTCTAATTTTGAAAATAAATTGAAAAAGGGAAACATAGTTTTTTCTCACTTTTTCTTCCAAAACAATAATATTGTCAATATTTGGATTGTTTTTTAGTACATCAACACAATTGGCATAGCACATATAATCTACTTGTGCATTCGGATATTTTTGCTTTAAATTATTGGATAAAATAGTTGAGGTTAGTACGTCTCCAATTCGCTTTTGTTGTATGACTAAAATTTTCATTTTGGATAATTTATTTGGCTAAAATACACTGATTTTGAAACTTTGCCAACAAAATAAATTGATTACTTTTGTAAAAATTCAATTTTATGGCAATTAGTGGTTTAGTCATTACTTTTAATGAAGAAAAAAATATTGGGAAATGCATCGATGCTTTATTTGAAGTGTGCGATGAAGTTATCATTGTAGATTCTTTAAGTGCTGATAATACAGTGAAAATTGCCGAAGAAAAAGGAGCAAAAGTAATTTCTCAAAAATTTTTAGGCGATGGGCCTCAGCGCACCCATGGATTACCATTTTGCAAAAACGATTGGATTTTAAATTTGGATGCAGATGAATTTTTGGATATTGATGCTAAAGAATTCATCCTAAAAGAGAAATATTTAGAAGGTGACTACGATGCATTTTCGTTTCGAGTGAAGAACTTTTTAGGCGATGAATTAATCGATTTTTCAGGTTGGTATCCCGATCATAAAGTGCGTTTTTTCAATAAAAAAACAGCGAAACCTTCGGAAGCTAAAGTGCATCAAAAAATTGAAACGAATAACGAAAAAAAAGTTGCCGTTCATATTTTACACTATGGTTGGGAATCTTTTGAGCAAATCATAGCAAAGAAAAACCAATATTCAACTTGGCATGCCCAACAACTTTTTGATCAAGGAAAAAGAGTAGGAGCAATGAAACCTGTAATTAATGGTTTAACCGCTTTTATAAGATGTTATATCTTCAAAAAAGGAATTTTTAATGGAATTGATGGTATCACAATTGCTTTAATTCAAGGGTTTTTCTCACACATGAAATATGCAAAATTGCTTAAATTACAACGCCAAGGAAAATTATTGAAGCGTTAATTTATTTCCAATCATTCGCTCGTTAAACGATTGAATATACGCTTTTATAAACGTTTCCATTTCGGTTGTTTTAGCTTTTTCGGTTTGAATTACATTGGTTTTTAGCAATTCATCATTTTTGAAATTGTACAAGCCCAACGATTTCTTTCCGTCGAAAGCCAAGTAATAATCGCCCGAAATGTAATTGTAAATGTTGTCTAAATAATACACCACAAAATCTTTTTCAGACTGATACGATTTACCATAGGTAATCATTTTACTATCGATATTCAAGTAATCAATTATCGAAGGCATAATATCGATTTGTTGTAAATTCTTCTGATTTTTTCCAATGATAGAAGGATTTGAAGGATCGAAAAATAAAATGGGTATTCTAAATTTACCAACATTCGTTTTATATTTTTTTTCCGTTGGTTCCGATGAAGTATGATCTGCCGTGATTACAAACAAAGTATTCTTATACCATTCTTGTTGTGAAGCTGTTTCAAAAAAGCGTTTCAAAGCATAATCTGCATAAGCAATACTTTCTTGAATTTTAGTAGTGCCTTTAGGAAATTTACCTTTATATTTCTCTGGAATAATGTATGGATTATGTGATGAAATAGTGAAAATTGTACTGAAAAAAGGTTGTTTGAATTCGGTCATCTTCCCTGAAAAATATTGCATAAATTCTTCATCAAAAATGCCCCATCTTCCATCAAATGCTTCTGGACCTACGTATTCATTTTTACCGTAATAAGTATCAAAACCAGCTACTTTACAATATTGGTCAAAATTTTGGCTTCCGTTGAAAGCTCCGTGAAAAAAGGCAGTTTGATAGCCGTTATCTTTTAAAATTTTCGGTAAGCCATACACTTCGTTAATTGAATAACTAGACGTGATCAAAGAATGGTTCATCAAACTAGGAATACTTGAAAGGGTAGAAGGAACAGCATCAATAGAAAGTTTTCCATTGGCAAAACCATTTTCAAAAAACAACGATTTTTCAATTAATCCGTCTAAAAAAGGTGTTTGTCCTCGTTGAATATTTTCTCTTCCGAAACTCTCTAAAATGATAATCACCACATTTTTCTTGTTCGGATTTTCAGTTGAAGTAATTTCCAAAATTGGATTAAAAATTTGGTTTAATTCGGTTTCAGAAAAATATTTTGGCGACTCTAATGTTTCTTTTTTACCGATAGTTTTGATAATGCAAAAAGGAGTATTTAATACTAAAGCCGATTGATTAATTGAACCGTAGTTTACTGCATCAACAATTTTTAATGGTTTCTCTTGAATTCCACCACGCCCCAATAATATCACAAATGAAATTAAAAACAAAAATAGGACAGATTGTTTTGCAATTTGAGACCAATTAGAACCATCCTCGCTTGTAGGTTTTAAATTTGGAAGTGCCCTCCAAAATAAAATTCCTAAAACCAATGCAATGATTGGTAAATACCAAAATTCAATTAAAAATGAAAACATCAAATCACCAATTTCATGTTCCATTCCGGTAGCTGTAATCATGCCATAAGTACTTCTTCTACCCGTGAATTTGTAGTATTCAAAATCAACAAAATTAGTTAAGATGAAAATGAAATTTATAATGAAAAAACTAATTTTCAGTAACTTTTGATAATTGGGTTTATTCTTAAAATTACCTGGAATAAAGTGTAAAAGTGCAAAAATTAAATTGATGTAAGCAATAGCTGATAAATCAAAAAAAATACCGCCTAAAAAAACTTTAGTAGAAATTATTTCAAACGCATTTTTATTAAAAAAGTAAAATAATAAACGACAGATTTGATATACAAAAAGAACAAAAAATAAGCGTTTGAAAAATAGTATTACACTGCTAAAATAATTTGACATATACCGTTAATTTTAGCAAATTTAACTATTCATATAAAATTTACAATTTATTTACTTATTATTTACTTTTGGTTTAAAACAAAATTCCAATCCACAACGATTTTGTTATGAATTGGAACTAAACTTTGGACTTTAAACTTTGTATTTCGTATTTTGAATTATACCGCTACGTTATATTCTCTCAACGCATCATTTAGAGATGTCTTTAAATCGGTTGAAGGTTTTCTTTGTCCAATGATTATTGCACAAGGCACTTGATAATCTCCGGCAGGAAATTTCTTTGTATAACTTCCTGGAATTACAACCGAACGAGCTGGAACAACTCCTTTATATTCAATAGGTTCATCACCTGTAACATCAATAATTTTTGTAGAACCTGTCAAGCAAACGTTTGCACCTAAAACCGCTTCTTTTCCTACATGAACGCCTTCTACTACAATACATCTTGAACCAATGAATGCGCCATCTTCAATAATTACGGGTGCCGCTTGTAAGGGTTCTAAAACACCACCAATTCCAACACCACCAGAAAGGTGAACATGCTTACCAATTTGCGCACAACTTCCCACTGTTGCCCATGTGTCTACCATTGTGCCTTCATCTACATAAGCACCTATGTTTACATAACTTGGCATTAAAATTACTCCTGATGAAATATAAGCACCATACCTTGCAACCGCATTTGGTACGACACGAATGCCTTTTTCAGCATAATTGCGTTTCAACAACATTTTATCGTGGTATTCAAAAATACCCGATTCCCAAGTTTCCATTTTTTGAATAGGGAAGTACATTACTACGGCTTTTTTAACCCATTCGTTCACTTGCCAACCGTTTTCAACTGGTTCAGCTACACGAAGTTTTCCGCTATCTAATAATTCGATAACTTCTCTAATGGCTTTTTGCGTAGTTTCTTCTTGTAATAAAGCACGGTTTTCCCAAGCTTGTTCTATTGTAGATTGTAAATTGGTCATGGTTCTTATAATTTGTGCTACAAAGATAATTTATTTATGGTTATCCAAAAAATGAATAGTTTACCTTTAGAATCAATTTATTAGTATAAAACCTTTATTTTTGTAAAAAAAAGAAATGCCACGAATTTTAGCCATCGATTACGGAATCAAACGAACGGGTATTGCGGTTACCGATGAAATGCAGATGATAGCTTTTGGACTTACCACAATTCCATCTGAAACGACAATTGCTTTTTTAAAAGACTATTTTTCAAAAGAGAAAGTGGAGCGTGTAATTGTTGGTGAACCTAAACAAATGGACGGAACGCCCTCTCAAAGTGCTGAAATCATCAATACTTTTGTGACTAAATTTAAAGCTACTTTTTCGGAGATTCCTTTAGATAGGGTTGACGAACGTTTTACATCAAAAATGGCATTTCAAACGATGATTGATAGTGGATTGAATAAGAAACAACGTCAAAATAAAGCTTTGGTAGACGAAATTGCCGCAACAATTATGCTTCAAGATTATTTACATTATAAAAAATAGTACTTTTGCACTTTATTGCTGGGTGATGGAAAATGGAAGTTAAAACTTGAAACTTGAAACAAAAAAATAAATTATGATTTTACCTATATATGGATACGGAGAACCAGTTCTACGCAAAGTAGGAGAGGACATTACTCCTGAATATCCAAATCTTAAAGAAACGATTGCTAATATGTATGAAACAATGTATCATGCACATGGCGTTGGTTTGGCGGCTCCTCAAGTTGGGCTTCCTATTCGTTTATTTATTGTAGATACAGAACCTTTTAGTGATAGTGACGATGTTTCTAAAGAAGAAGCGGCTTTAATGAAAGAGTTCAAAAAGACGTTCATTAATGCAAAAATCATAAAAGAAGAAGGTGATATTTGGGGATTTAATGAAGGTTGTTTAAGTATTCCAGATGTTCGGGAAGATGTTTTTCGTCATGATACTATTACTATTGAATATTTTGATGAAGATTTCAATAAGAAAACAGAAGTGTATAATGGTTTAATTGCGCGCGTTATCCAACATGAATATGACCATATTGAAGGAATTTTATTTACCGATCATTTATCCATGTTGAAAAAGAAATTAATTGGAAAGAAATTACAAAATATAATGGAAGGTAAAGCCAGACCCGATTATAAAATGAAATATGCAAACAAAAAAGGCCGTTAATAGTAATTCGTTATTAGCGAAAAGTAAATAGCTTTTTTAACTAAACTTTTTACTTTTTACGTTTCACTTTTTATTTTAAAATAATATATTTGCCAACCATAATAAAAACTAACATGAGCATTCAAAAAATATTAGCTGTTTCTGGAAAACCAGGATTATATGAATTAAAAATTCAAACCCGTACAGGTTTTGTTGCAGAATCATTATTAGATGGAAAAAAAATTACAGTAGGCATGAGAGCTAATGTGAGTTTGTTGTCTGAAATTGCGGTATATACTTATTCTGAAGAAGTACGTTTAGCTGAAGTGTTAAAAGCAATCGCAACCAAAGAAAATGACGGACCAGCCATTTCTCACAAAGAAGATGATGCAACATTAAAAGCTTATTTCAGAGAAATTTTACCAGAATTTGACGAAGACAGAGTTTACACTTCAGACATTAAAAAAATCCTAAATTGGTACAATTTATTACAACCTAAAGGTTTCGTTACTGTTGAAGCGTTATCTAAAGAAGTAAAAGAGGAAGAAACTCCAGCTGCTGAATAAGTAGTTGATAACAATATTTTAAAATCCTGCGTTTTCAACGTGGGATTTTTTATTTTTACATCTGGTATTGTCATGCTGAACTCGTTTCAACATCTCTAAACCGATAACAAACAACATACAACCGAATATGAACACACGCCAAGAACAACTACTAGCTTTCAATCGCCTTTTAGATATTATGGATGATTTACGCGAAAAATGCCCTTGGGATAAAAAGCAAACACTTGAAAGTCTTCGTCATTTAACAATTGAAGAAACCTACGAACTAGGTGATGCAATTCTTGATAACGATTTGAAGGAAATCAAGAAAGAGCTAGGTGATGTGTTGCTACACATTGTATTTTATGCTAAAATTGGAAGTGAAACAAATGCATTTGATATAGGTGATGTGGCCAATGCTATTTGTGATAAATTAATCGATCGTCATCCGCATATTTATGGTGACGTGGTAGTCGCTGATGAAGAAGAAGTGAAACAAAATTGGGAAAAACTAAAACTAAAAGAAGGCAAAAAATCAGTTTTAGAAGGTGTTCCAAAAAGTTTACCAGCATTAGTAAAGGCAAGTCGCATTCAGGATAAAGTGAAAGGCGTTGGATTTGATTGGGAAGAACCGCATCAAGTTTGGGATAAAGTGCAAGAAGAATTGCAAGAACTCCAAGTTGAGGTTCAAGCGGGTGATCAAGAAAAAATTGAAGCCGAATTTGGCGATGTTTTGTTCTCGATGATCAACTACGCAAGATTCTTAAAAGTAAACCCAGAAGACGCTTTAGAACGCACCAATAAAAAATTCATCAAGCGTTTTCAATATTTAGAAAGCAAAGCCACCGAATTAGGAAAACCATTAGCCGATATGACTTTGGCAGAAATGGATGTTTTTTGGGAAGAAGCGAAGAAGTTGTAGTTTTTGGTCTCAGTGTTCAGGTTTAACCACAAAGGACAAAAAGAATGCACTATGAACACAAAGTTTTTATCCAGTTGTCATGCTGAGGTAACGAAGCATCACATAACGCTTTTCACACCAATCTTTTCATGCTGAGAGCATCTCTTCACCATAACGGCTAAGTATGCAAAGTTTCTTTTCGATCTTTTTAAATATGTAAGCAACACATTAAGTTTACTTAAAAAAAAATCCCAAGCTTTCACTCGGGATTCATTTTACATATTTTTAATTTGCTGTAGTTTTTCTTTCCACAATTTCAAATCGTCTTTGTGGCGTTCAATACTTTTTTGAACTTCTTTGATGAATGGATTTTCACCTTTAGAACTGCTACTAATAAACTGAATGTTATTTTCTAATTGGAAAATTTCACTTTGAACTTCATCAATTTTCTTTCTAATAAAGAATTGCTCTTGTTCCAATGCTCGTTTATCATCATTTTCACTTAATTGTTCTAAGCGGTTGCTAAAACGCATCATTTCAGTATCTTTTTTAGACATACTTAGTTTTTCAAACAAAGCATCTAAAATTTTGTTGAATTTACCTTCAATGTGTCTGCGATTAAATGGCACTTTTCCGAAAGTTTTCCACGTTGCAATATGCGCTTTTATCGCCTCTAAATCGGCTTTATGTTCTCCCGAAAGGGTAAAATCTTTCAATTCTTCTAAGAAAGCTTTTTTCTTTTCAAATGCTTCTACTTCTTCGCTAGTTTCGGCATTTCTTGCTTCATGCATTCTGTCGAAATATGCATTACAAGCATCTTTAAAGTCTTTCCAAACACTATCTGAATATTTGCGAGGCACATGTCCAATTTTTTTCCAATCATCTTGAATTTTTTTCATGATTGGAGTAGTAGCATTAAAATCGTTACTTTCTTGAAGCGATTTTGCTTTTTCAACTAAAGCTATTTTTTTAGCCAAGTTGTCATTTTGTTCGTGCTTAATGTCTTTATAAAAAACATTTTTGTGTACATTAAATGTTCTAACTGCATTTTTAAATTTGGCCCAAGTTTCTTCAGTTACTTCTGCAGGAACTTTTCCAGCTTTAAAAAAGGCTTCACGTAACGCTTCAAGTTTTTTAATTTGTCCTTGCCAACCGCTATGTGAATCAATTTTTTCAGTTCCTAAAGCTTCAATTTGAGCAATAATTTCGTTTTTTAGCGCTAAATTTTCGGTTTCTTTACCTCTTGCAAGTGCATATAAAGCTTCGCGCTTGTCGTGCATTTGTTTGGTAATTTCGCTAAATTCATTCCAAATCACTTCTCTATGTTCTCTATCAACCGGACCAATTTCTTCTTTCCAAACACGGTGTAATAATTGCAATTCGCGAAACGCTTTCATTACATCTTCTTCATTCAATAAAGCAGTTGCTTTGGCAATTATTTGTTGTTTTTGCTCTAAATTATTTTTTAGATCTAAATCGCGCGCTTCTTTATCTAAATGGATAACATCGTAAAAACGTTCCATATGAAAATGGTAGTTGTTCCAAAGAATATTGTATTTATCTCTCGGAATTGCTCCAGCATTTTTCCAACGCTCACGAATATCATTCGCCTTTTTAAACATATCACCAATTGATGAATCTCCAGAATCAATCAATTGTTTTAACTCTTCAATTAATGCTTCACGAACCGCAAAGTTGTGTTCTAAATTGTTTTGTAACTGTTTAAAATGTTTGGTTTTGTTAGTTTTATAAGTATTAAATATCGAATCAAATTTATTTTTTAACGGAAAATGATATTCAAACTCAACACCTTCTTCATTGATTTGTGCATTGAATTCTTCTCTTTTTTCGTCAATAAATTGATGATATTTGTCTGAAAAAGCCTTTCTAATTCCTTCAGCATGGTCTTTAATTGCCATGACTTTTTCATTGGTAACTAATTTTTCAAGCTCATCAGTTAATTCTTCCATCGATAAGGCATCATAATCAAGCATTTCAATTTCATGCTTTTCTTTTACCGAATCATCTTCGTTTTCTTCTGCATTCGAATTATCAATTTCTTCTAAAACCGATTGATTGTTTGTTATAGCTTCTTCTAGCGCTTCGATTGGAGTCTCAATTTGTACCTCAACTTGTTGTTCAATTGGGTCTTGTCCGTCTGCGTTTTGCAGGTTATCATGTTGTGCTTCTGACATTGTGTAAATGCTTAAGGTTACTATTAAGGCGTGAAGATAGTAAAGCACCACGAAAATTCAAAAAAAAACGACTAATTATGTGTTTTTTTCTTTGAAACGAATGGTTTTGGCTTTTATGGATTCCATTTTCCCGCTATACGCTTTGCAAGGCGTCGCTTCTATCGGGGTTAGATAGTTTTCAAAAGGCTTTCTTGGAATGTGTTTTTTGAGAAGTTTTGGTTTTGTATTTTTTCAATAGACTTTATGAATGACATCTCGTTAATTAATGTAATAAATAAGAAAAAATCCCGTAAGGATGAAATAAAAGAGCTGTTTAACAGCATGACAAAGTATGCGTTAAAAAAAGTGAACTTTGCGAAAAACTTTGCGTCTTTGCGTTTAAAAAAATTACTCATTCCAAATCTTCCAAGCTTTCTCTGCCTGAAAAACCAACATGTCATATCCGTTTTTAGTTTTTGAACCATGTTCTTTTGCTTTTTTCAAAAAAGTAGATTCTTCCGGATTGTAAACTAAGTCAAACGCAATATGTTTTTTGGTAAATAAAGAATAATTTAAATCAGGACATTCGGTCACATTAGGAAACGTGCCAACAGGTGTTGTATTGATTATAATATGATATTCCTCGAAAATTTCAGCGTTCAAATCTGCATAATCAAATTGAAATTCGTCTGGTGTTCGGGACACAAAATCATATTCAATTTTTAATTTTCGTAGCGCATAAGCTACCGCTTTACTTGCTCCTCCTGTACCTAATATTAATGCTTTTTTGTGGTGTTCTTGAAGAAGGGGTTGTATGGATTTTTTGAACCCATGGAAATCAGTATTGTAGCCTTTAAGTTTTTTCTTTTTCGAAATAGTTACGCAATTTACAGCACCAATTTTTTTTGCGGTTTTTGATAACTTGTCTAAATGCGGAATTATGGTTTCTTTATAAGGAATTGTAATGTTAAGACCTACTAATCCTTTAGTCTCATGAATCAAATCTGAAAAGGATTTAATGTTTGAAATATCATAATTAGTATATTCGCAATTATCATAATGTCCCATTTCAAACTTTTCGGTAAAATACTTTTCAGAAAAAGAATAACTAATATTATAGCCAATAAGACCAAATTTTAGCTGTTTTTTATTTTTCTTTTTCATGTTTTTGAAGTTTGAAGAGTACAAGGCAAAATTAATAACATAATACTTAAAGCTATGTTAGGTAAATGTTATTTTTAAGTCGTTTTTTTAAAATATTTATTCTTGATAATTTTAATAAAAATAGGAAGAATAGAAATGATAATTATTGATAATACTACCTTTTCAAAATTCTCTTTTACCCAAGTAACTTGGCCTAAAAAGTAACCCAAAAAAGTTATACTTGTAACCCATACAACTGCTCCAGTAACGCAATAAAAAATGTATTTGTAATACTGCATACTTCCAGCGCCGGCAACAAAAGGTGCAATTGTTCTAATTATTGGAATAAAACGCGCCATAATGACTGCTTTACCGCCATTTTTTTCAAAGAATTGCTCGGTTTGTGTAATGTATTCTTTTTTTAGAAATAGTATTTTTTCTCTTTTCTTTATGTAAACGCCAAATTTATTTCCAATAAAATAATTAAGATTATCACCACAAAGCGCCGCTATTATTAATAACGGAATAATTATCGTCATACTCAATTGCCCTGTTGTGGCGGCAATTACGCCTATAGCAAAGAGCATTGAATCGCCAGGTAATAAAGGCATTACTACAAAGCCAGTTTCTACAAATACTACAAGAAAAAGGATGAAATAAATCAGGTTGTCATATTCTTGAATTAATCCTTGAATAACTGTCAACGGATCTTTTAAAAATTCCAGTAAAAATTCTAGTATTTCCATGTAAGGGTTTGATTAGTTTTCAAATTTTGCAATTTGTTTTTGCACTTCGGTTCGTTCCCAAACCACTGGAAAATATTCTTTTAATAAGGTATGATTATTGAAATTTAATCGTAATCCGTTATTTAGATGAAAACTTCCTTTAACAGTTTCATTTGTTAAAAAGTATAATCCAGCTAAACGGTATTCAATTTCGTATTCTTCGTTAAATAAGTTAGTTGCCTCTAATAAAATTTCAATAGCGGTCTCAAATTCGCCTAAAAATTGTAAAACATCAGTCCAAAGAGTAAAGGTGTCCAGATTTACATCGCCACATTCAAAAGCTTTTCTGTAGCCATATTCTGCTTCTTCAAACAAATGAAGGGCACTATTTACAGCAGCAAATCGTTTCCAATACATTGGATTTTCACCATCAATTCCAATGGCTTTATTTACATAATACAATGCTTTTTGAAAATCTTTTTGACGAATGTAAAAATCGGTAATTGCTATCCATCCTTTATCTAATAATGGGTCTTCTTGAACCGTTTTTAAGTAATAACTAAGAGCTAATTCAGTATTTTCTAATCGCTCATAGCATTTAGCCATACGTAACAAAACAAACGAAGACGGATCGTCTAATTCAATTGCCTTAGTATAACAATCGATAGCCTCTTGAAACTGTTTTAATTTTTCAAAAGACTTTGCTTTTTCCATGTAAGCTCCTAAAAAACAATCATCTATGATAGTTGCATATTCAAAGGCCCAAACTGCTTTTTCATAGTTTTTAAGCGCATAATATTGTCTTCCTAATTGATGCCAAGCAACCTCACTATACGGATTTTTGTTGATGAATGTATTTAGGTAAACAATAGCTTCTTCATTTTGATCTAAAAAATCAAAACAATACACTACGTTATAAAGTGCCGAGTAATCCTCGGTATCTTCGTCTAAACATTTTATGAAGTTTTCTTTAGCAAGTTCTAAATTATCCATAAAAAGATATTCCATTCCTATCATCGAATATACGTCGGCAAAATCATCAGTATATTTCAGCGCAATTTTTAAATATTCAATGGCTTTGTTATGGTCGTCTTTTTTGGAATGTATATTGGCTTTTTGAATGTAAATTTCTTCATTTGTTGGTTCAATTGCATAAAGTTCGTTTAGCAACTTTTCTGCAATATCTAATTTGTCTTCAAAAACAAGCATTTCTACGTGTACTAATTTAAGACCAGTAGATTTTGGGTGTTGCTCTAAACCTAGTTTTAGCGCTTTTTTAGCCAAATTTAATCGGCCTGTATCCATGTAATGAAGAATGATGTCTTCAAATTCTTCTGAGTCAAAGAAAAAAACTTTATTCGTTTTTAACATTGATTCAAATTTAGACAAGGATAAGCTATTTTCTTCTTCTTCGTGACTCAAATTCATAGCGCTTTTTTTATGATTTATCCTTACTAAAGGTACTTCTAATTACTGATTTACTTTGCGTGAAAACGTAATTGTTTTAAACAATTTAATTAACAATTTTCCAACTTAAAATCAATATCAAAAGTCAATTTCTTTTAAGAAAATTATCTAATAATTACTTCAATTCGCTTGCAATCTCATCAAGTACTTCAATAATAATGCCACAACCTTTTTTTATTTCATCATGGCTCAAAGTGAGTGGAGGAGTAATTCTTACAGCGCATCCTTCAAATAATAACCAAAATAAAATTAGTCCTCTTTTATGACAACGCAGCACTATTTCATTGGTGATTTCTGCAGTTTCTGTCATTGCGGCAAGCATTAAACCACTTCCACGAATTTCTTTTATTAATGGATGTACTAATAAATTTCTAAATAATTTTTCTTTTTCAAGTGCCTCCGCCATTAGGTTGGTTTCGGTAATTTCTTGTAAGGTTGCTAAACAAGCGGCAGCAATTACTGGATGCCCGCCAAATGTAGTTATGTGTCCTAATTTTGGATCGTGACTCAATAAATCCATCATTTGTTCCGAAGCTGTAAATGCTCCAACTGGCATTCCGCCACCCATTCCTTTCCCCATTACTACGACATCGGGAATAACATCGTAATTTTGAAATCCGAAAAGTTTTCCTGTACGACCAAATCCAGGCTGAATTTCGTCTAAAATCATCAAAGCGCCTACTTCATCACAGCGTTGGCGTACTTTTTTAAGAAAGTCGTTTTTAGGTTCAATAAACCCAGCGCCTCCTTGAATCGTTTCTAATAAAATTCCGGCTGTTTTAGTGGTAATTTTCTCTAAATCGGCCTCATTGTTGAAGGTAATAAAGTCTACATCAGGTATTAATGGACGAAAAATTTGTTTACGTTCTTCAAACCCCATTACGCTCATACTTCCCATAGTATTTCCGTGATAGGCATTGTGACACGAAATCAACTGACTTCTTCCGGTAACTCTTCGGGCTAATTTTAAAGCGCCTTCAATAGCCTCAGTTCCTGAATTTACTAAATAGGTTTTGGTTAAAGGATAAGGGAGATTTTCGGCCAATAATTTACATAATTCAGTTGCCGGATGTTGAGCATATTCTCCATACACCATAACATGCGAATAGGTATCCAATTGCTTTTTTATGGCATCATTTACTCGTTGTGGCTGATGTCCTAATGTACACGCTGACACACCAGCTACAAAATCTAAATAGGCATTTCCATTCGTGTCATAGATATAAGAGCCTTTGGCATGTGAAACCTCTAAAGCTAGGGGATATGGCGATGTTTGTGCTTGGTATTTATAAAAATCGTTAATCATTATTTTACCTTTTCTGATTTAACAGGTTTTACTGTGGTATCTTTTGGTTTTGGATTTTTTTTATCGTAATCTAAAGTTTCTTTCAGAATTTCCATTGGCTTTTCTACTTTGGAATTTTTCTTTATAGATTCTGATTTCGCTTTTTCATCTAATGCCAATTCTTCGGCAGGAAAAATATCCTCTTTGGACAATATTCGTTCATCGCCACGCCAAACAAAACCTCTGAGTTTACGAGCATTTTCGGGAAATTCATCTTCGGGATAAATATTACTTTCTGCGTTGTTAAAACCTGTCATGGTTTCAATCTTATTTTCAATCATTTCGGCATTGATTCGGCTACAAACTGATTTCCGAATTCCTACAAATTCATTTTTATCGTTATAGATGTAATAAATAGATTCGGCATTTTTAATAATATCAATTTCTTTCAATTTTTGGTCAACAAATTTACCATACAAACTTTGTCCTTTAATTTGGTTATACCCATTTAGACTTAATGAATCTTTTTGAATGATAAATGCGTTATTTAGCACTTTTAACGAATCTAATTGTTCGGTTTTGTTGTTGCCTATTAAGTGCATAACATCACCAGTCATTTGGTTGTCATTGTTCCAAAGTATAGGTTTTCCAATAAGTTGAGTCAATTCATTTTTTGTGCTTGAATGCAACGAATCACATTTACCACTCATATCGGTTTTGTAGAATCGAACATTATTAAAAGCTCGTATAATTCGGTTTTCCTTTGGTCCTGAAACTATAATTTTTTTGCCATGCATGAACATGGTATCTTTTTCAACTAAGGTTTTAACTAAAGCTTTTTTGGTTAAAATCATAGAATCTTTTTTGGTTTCTATATTTCGATATAATTCGGCAAAATGACCTGTAGCAATTACTTTATTGACTGTATCAGTAATTTTAACATTATTAATTCCTCTAGAATAATTTTTCTTTCGGTCATAATACAAGTCGTCACCTGTGATAATTTTATTGTCGTAGGTGATTTTTGAATTTTTTGTAAGTTTTCCAACGTCATTCGTCGTGTCATAAAATCCATTTTCGGTATAAATTACATTTTCTTTACTGGTGATGGTTGAAGGCCCAAAAATATATGCATGACCCGAATTTTCATAAAAATCCAAATGATTGGTTTTAATGGTAGATTTTGGATTAGTTACAGTAACTGCTGTAGAAAATTTATATTTTTTTTGATCTACATAATACCGACCTGATTTACTTTTTAACGTATTTTCTTTATTGTGAATGGTTCCAAACGAATTATAAAAGGCTTGTTGGTTTTTTTTGTCAAAATAAACGGTATCGGTAACTAATGTAGATTCGGGTGAACGCATAGATACCTCGCCAGTTGCAAAAGCTAATTCAATTTTCCCGTCGTATTCTGCATATCTACTGTTTAAGAAAATAGTGTCGCCTTGATTGATTTGGACATTTCCAAAAGCCTTTATGTAATCTTCATCTTTAAAATGATAGGCTTTATTACAATTGATTTTAATACCATTATGTAAAACGCGAACATTTCCAGTAAACACAATTGCTCCTGGAATTTCGGTTTGATTCATGTCAATAAAATCAGAGTTTTCAATGATGATTTTCTTCTTTTCTTGAGCGTAAGAAAAAGTTATTGAAACTACTAAAAATGTAATAAAGAAATAGGCTTTTTTCAAAATGCATTTATTTTGAGTCAAATTTAAGTAAAAACTAGAAATGCGGTTGATTATTAAGTTTTTTTTATCAATTTTATTTTTGGTGTGATCCAAAATAGTAAAAAAAGAAAAAACTCGCTAAGACAAAAACTGTTTTAGCGAGTTAAAAAAAAATAAAAAAAAATTATTTTGTAATAGTTTGTTTTCTGTCAGGACCAACTGAAATTACTTTGATAGGCACTTCAACTGCTGCTTCGATAAACTCAATGTATGTTTTTAACTCTTGAGGAAGTTCTTCATAAGTAGTCATTCCAGTTAAATCAGCTTTCCAACCTTTCATTTCGGTTAAAATAGGTGTTACATTTTCAGGTTCAATATTATATGGTAAATGTTGAATTTGTTGACCTTTATAGTTGTATCCGGTACAAACTTGTAGTGTATCAAATCCAGAAAGTACATCGCCTTTCATCATGTATAATTGTGTAACTCCATTAACTTGAACGGCATATTTTAAAGCTACTAAGTCTAACCATCCGCAACGACGTGCACGACCAGTTACTGAACCAAATTCATTACCTACACTTGCCATGGTTTGACCCGCTTCGTTGAAATCTTCTGTAGGAAATGGGCCACTACCTACACGTGTCGTATAGGCTTTAAAAATTCCGAAAACGTCTTTTACTTTGTTTGGCGCAATTCCTAAACCAGTACAAGCTCCAGCAGCAGTAGTGTTTGAAGAAGTTACAAAAGGATAGGTGCCAAAATCAACATCTAATAACGAACCTTGTGCTCCTTCAGCTAAAATTGATTTTCCTTCTTTTAAAGCTTTGTTTAAGTATTCTTCACTATCAATAAAAGTTAATTTTTTCAAGTCTTTTACGGCTTCAAAAAATTCTTCTTCCATTTCCTTTAAATCATATTGTAAATCTACATCGTAAAAAGCAATCATTGCTTCATGCTTGTCGGCTAATGCTCTGTATCGCAATTTGAAATCTTCTAGTTCTAAATCGCCCACACGCAATCCGTTTCTACCTGTTTTGTCCATATATGTTGGGCCAATTCCTTTCAAAGTAGAACCAATTTTTGCTTTTCCTTTTGAAGCTTCAGATGCAGCGTCTAACAAGCGATGGGTTGGTAAAATTAAATGTGCTTTTCTAGAGATGAACAATTTAGAAGTAATGTCCATGTTAAATTTAGCTAATCCTTCAATCTCTTTTTGAAAAACTACAGGATCGATTACAACACCGTTTCCAATGATATTAATTGCATTTTTATGAAAAATACCCGATGGTATCGTTCTTAATACGTGTTTTATTCCGTCAAATTCCAAAGTATGTCCAGCATTTGGCCCGCCTTGAAAGCGAGCTATAATGTCATATTGTGAAGTTAAAACGTCAACTATTTTTCCTTTTCCTTCATCTCCCCATTGTAATCCGAGTAGTAAATCTACAGTCATTGTGTTGTGTTTATTATTTGTAGTTAGTTGTTTATTTATCGTTTTTTTGTGCCATAGAAATAAAGCGAATGGTTTTGAATGTCAATTCCAAATAGTTCTTCCATGGTTTGTTTTATTTGTTGTATTCTTGGATCGCAAAATTCGATTACTTCACCCGAATCAGTAAGAATTATGTGATCGTGTTGTTTGTCAAAGTATGATTTTTCATAATGCGCTTGATTTTGCCCAAACTGATGACGACGCACTAAACCACATTCTAATAAAAGTTCGATGGTATTATATAATGTAGCTCGACTTACCCGATAGTTTTTGTTTTTCATTTTGATGTACAATGATTCAATATCAAAATGCTCGGTTGCATTGTAAATTTCTTGAAGAATTGCAAAGCGCTCGGGTGTTTTACGATGTGCTTTTTCTTCTAAATAGTTGGTAAAAACATTCTTTACAATTTCCTGATTTTTGTTTTCCATTACTTTGTTAAATGAAATATTGACAAAGATAGTGAAAGTTAGAAGGTAGAAGGTAGGAGTTATAATTTTTTTTAAACAGAGTTATTAAGACTGTTATTTATTGAATTACTTATAAACTCTACTCACTTTATCAATTCCATCCACTTTTTTAATATTATCAATCAGTTTTTTCAGAATGGTATTGTTTTGTACAACAACAGTTACTTGTCCGTTAAATATACCAGCCTCACTGCTTAATGAAATGCTTTGGATATTTACACTCATTTGATTGGAAATTACTTTTGTAAGTTCGTTGGTTAAGCCCAATGTATCCATACCTGTAATTTTTAAAATAGCCTTAAATTCTTCTTGAGAAGAGTCAATCCATTTGGCTTGAATAATTCTGTAGGCGTAATTTGATTGCATACTAATTGCATTTGGGCAATCCTTCTTATGTACTTTAATTCCTTCATTTATAGTTACAAATCCAAAAACATCATCTCCTGGTATTGGATTGCAACAAGTGGATAGTTTGTAGTCTAATTTGTTTTGTTCAACTCCAAAAACCAATAAGTCAAATTTCTTATTCAGTTCATTTTTCTGAACTTGTTCAGATGTAGAAGTAGGAGTTCGCTTTATTGTTTTCTTGAAAAAATTAACAAGAGTATTACTTTTTTGTGCTGCAAAATCTTTTAATTGTTGGTTTTCAATTGTACCAATTCCAGCTCTGTAAAACAAATCTAAACTGGTTTGTAATTTAAAAAAATTGACAAGCTCGTTCAGTGTTTGTTCATTCAAAGTGATTTTGAGATGGCGCAATTTACGTTCTAAAAGCTCTTTGCCTTCTTCTGCAATTTTCTTTGTATTTTCGTTTAAAACATTTTTAATTTTGTTTTTTGCTCTTGAAGTTGTAACATAATCAAGCCATTGTGAAGTGGGTTTTTGATTAGGCGATGTAATAATTTCTACCTGATCACCACTATTCAAAACGTGGTTTAGTGGTACTAATTTTCCGTTGACTTTTGTACCTCTTGTTTTTACGCCAATTTCTGAGTGAATACTAAATGCAAAATCAAGTGAAGTTGCTCCTTTGGGTAACGATTTAATTTCGCCTTTTGGGGTAAAAACATAAATTTCTTTGGCATACAAATTCAGTTTAAAATCTTCCACAAAATCAACTGCATTACTCGCCGAATTTTCTAGCGCTTCTTTTAATTGGTTGAGCCAAATTTCTAATCCGTGTTCTTCTGTGGCGCCATTTTTATATTTGTAATGTGCTGCATATCCTTTTTCAGCAATTTCATCCATTCGTTCGCTTCGTACTTGAATTTCTACCCAGCGCCCTTTTGGACCCATAACGGTGATATGTAGTGCTTCATATCCGGTTGATTTAGGCGATGAAATCCAATCTCGCAATCTACTTGGCGAGGGTCTATAATGGTCTGTTACTATTGAATAAATTTTCCAAGCAATAAACTTTTCATCATGAGGATTTGATTTGTATATTATTCTCAATGCAAATTTATCGTAGACTTCGTCAAAAGTAACGCTTTGCACTTTCATTTTTCTTCGAATCGAGTAAATGGATTTAGGACGACCTTTCATCGTAAATTCAATACCTTCTTCTTTAAGTGAAGTGCTTAAAATATCTGAAATAGTTTTGATATAGGCGTCTTGTTCTTCCTTGGTTTCTTTAATTTTACTAACAATGTCGTTGTAAATTAGTGGTTCGGTATATTTTAGTCCTAAATCTTCTAATTGTGTTTTAATATTATACAATCCTAATCGATGGGCGAGAGGGGCATAAATGTATAAAGTTTCTGAGGCAATTTTGGCTTGTTTATAATCGGCCATACTGCCCATGGTTTGCATATTGTGTAACCGATCGGCAATTTTGATTAAAATTACTCGAACATCATCGTTTAAAGTGAGCAGCATTTTACGGAAATTCTCGGCTTGCATCGATATTTCTTGGTCGGTTTTAACTTTTGCAATTTTAGTTAAACCTTCAACCAGTTGAGCAATCTTCGGATTGAACATTTTTTCAATGTCTTGAACCGTTATATCGGTATCTTCAACCACATCATGCATTAATGCAGCTGCAATGGAAGTAGCGCCTAGACCAATATCTCTAGCCACAATTTTTGCAACAGCGATGGGATGAAATACATAAGCTTCCCCCGATTTTCTTCTTTGATCTTTGTGAGCATCAACTGCTACATCAAAGGCCTTACGAATGATTTTTTTATCTTCATCAGTAAGTGTTTGATAGCTTATGCGAAGTAGTTCTTTATATTCTTGTGCAATGGCTTTATTTTCGGCTTCTAATTCTAATGCTGTCATACCTTTTCTTTAACCAACTAAAAGTAAGATTTATTTTCTAATTGTGCAAATCTAGAAAATAGAAAAAAGTGAAAAGAAAAATACTAAAAACCTCGTTGACGTTTGGCTTCAAATAACAAAATGGCTGCAGCCACAGAAACATTCATAGAATCGATAACTCCTTGCATCGGAATGATAATGTTCTTAGTGCTTTCGGTACGCCATTTTTCTGACAAACCGGTAGCTTCTGTGCCAACTACTAATGCGGTAGGAGTCGTATAGTTTTGTGTGTGATATTCAGTTGAATCTTGTAAGGTTGCCGAATATATATTGATGTTATTTGCTTTTAAATAAGCTATCACTTCTTCCGTAGTTCCTGTTGCAATTTGGCGTGTAAATAGACAACCTACGCTGGAGCGAACAATATTAGGATTGTATAAATCACTTTTTGGATTAGCGATAATAACTGCATCAACATTTGCAGCATCGGCTGTTCTTAAAATTGCGCCTACGTTTCCGGGCTTTTCAATTGCTTCTCCTACTAATATTAGTGGGTTTTTTGATAATTTTAATTCGGATAAAGCTAGTGATTTGGTTTTAGCTACTGCAAGAATGCCTTCTGTAGTTTCGCGATACGCCAGTTTTTGATAGACTTCTTTGGAAATTTCGATGACTTGAAATTCAGATTTTCTGATTTTCTGAAATTCAGATAAGTGACATAATTCATTGCAAATTAAAATAGTTTCTATTTCATAACCACCTTTTAAGGCTAGTTCAATTTCGCGTTGTCCTTCCATTAAAAAAGTGCCTGTTTGCTTGCGAATTTTCGCTTTTTCTTGCAATTGAACTAACGATTTTATAAATGGATTTTGAACCGAAGTGATTTGTTTCATATTCTAAGACACAATTTTAGCCACGAAGGCACTAAGACGCATAGTTTTTACAAAGATATTGTTTTGTTACATATTTTTAACTAATAAAAAAACCACAAAGTTTAAATTTCTTTGTGGCTTTGAGACTTTGTGGCTAAAACTATTTTTTTTGTTGTTCAAATTTTCCTTTGTAACGTTCGTACAATTCGGTGTGGTGACTTTCTAAACTTAAGTGTCTACCGTCAATAAATGCAAAGGATATAATATTTGTTTTCATTTCTAGCGCATCGCCTTCAGATATAAAAAAGGTAGCACTTTTGCCTGTTTCTAACGTACCATATTGGTTGTCAATTCCTAATATTTTAGCAGTATTTCCAGAGATAAGTTGTAAGGCTTGCTCTTTAGATAATCCCCAGGCGGCACATGTTCCAGCATAAAACGGTAGGTTTCTGGTTTGCATACGCTCCATGTCGCCTGCATTTTGTAACCCAACTAAAACGCCTGCATCTACTAATAATTTTGCATTTTTATAAGGTAAATTTACATCTTCATCTTCTAGTAGAGGTAAATCATGAACTCGTTTTAATAAAACAGAAACATTGTTTTCTTTCAATAATTGGGCAACTTTGAAGGCATAATATCCTCCAACAATGACCATTTTTTGAATATTGTTTTTCTTTTTGAATAAAACAGCATCAATAATTTCTTTTTCACCATTTGCATTTACATATAACGTTTTTTCACCCAATTGCAACCCTTTCATTGCTTCAAATGGAATATCCTTTTTATTGGTTTTACTATTCAAATAGGCAAAAGCTTTGTCAAAATAGGTTTGTATTTCTTTGATTTGTGGTTCGTAGTTTTTATTGGTCTCGATTCCGCCTGGTTCTGCCCACCAGCCCGCTCTTGAATAACTTCTGGGCCAATTTAAATGAATACCATCATCTGTTTTAATTGTAGCATCTTCCCAATTCCATGCATCTAATTGAACAATAGAAGATGTTCCAGAAATGCGTCCACCTCTTGGTGTAATTTGTGCCAATAAAACTCCGTTTGGACGTGTAGTTTCCACTAATTTAGATTCAGCATTATAAGCAATAATACTTCTTACATGCGGATTGAATTCGCCAATTTCACTTTCATCATCCGAAGCTCTTACGGCATCTATCTCAACCAAACCTAACGTTGAATTTGGAGCAATGAATCCGGGATATATATGTTTTCCAGAAGCATCAATTGTTATGTCATGTTTTGTAGGTTTCATCACAGTGGCATCGCCAATAGCTGCAATTTTTCCATTTACGATAGACAATAAACTATTTTCGATAACCTTTCCATTACCTAGATGGGCTTTGGCACCTGTAATTAAAATTGATCTATTTTGCTTTGGTGCCGGTGTTTGTTGGGCAAAACCAAACAAAGAAATAAATAAAATAACGATATATTTTTTCATCTTAATTGTATTTGTAGTGAGATTCTTTACAATATTCTCCTAAGGTATCACAATGGTAGTGTCCATTTTCTTTTTTCTTAGGTAATTGTGTTTTCATGCCTTTGTTTTTAGCGTCTAACATAGCGTTAATCAAATCAGCGCGTTCTTTTTGTATAGTAGCTAAATTTTCTGTTTCCTTTTCTAAATCATAGAAAATTATTCCGTCAACTACTGTTTTTTCAGCTCTTGTATAAATGGATAATGGGCTATCCGACCAAAGCACTACATCGGCATCTTTACCAATTTTTATGCTACCAACTTTAGTATCAACTTGAAGAATTTTAGCTGGATTTAAGGTTACAAAATTCCAAGCTTCTTCTTCGGTCACATTTCCATATTTTACTGTTTTAGCGGCTTCTTGATTTAAACGGCGCGACATTTCTGCATCATCTGAGTTAATAGAAACCGTAACACCTTCATTCATCATGATAGCGGCATTGTAAGGAATAGCATCGTTTACTTCATATTTATATGCCCACCAATCAGCAAAGGTGGAACCAGCCACTCCGTGAGCCGACATCTTATCAGCCAATTTATATCCTTCAAGAATGTGTGTAAAGGTTTGAATTTTGAAGCCATAGCGTTCGGCTAATTTCATTAACATATTGATTTCCGATTGTACATAAGAGTGACAAGTAATAAACCGTTTTTTCGCTAAAATTTCGCCTAAAACTTCCAATTCAATATCAAATCTTGGTAGCACTTTAGTTTTACTTTTCCCAGATTTATATGCATCCCATTCGTTTTTATATTCAATGGCTCTTGTAAAATAATCTTCATAAACTTGTTCAACTCCCATTCGCGATTGCGGAAAACGGTTACGTGCAAAATCACCCCAATTAGACTGTTTTACATTTTCACCCAAAGCAAATTTGATGTATTTTGGAGCGTCTTTTACTAGCATTTCTTCTGGAGAATATCCCCATTTTAATTTAATGAAGGCTGCACGACCACCAATTGGATTAGCTGAACCGTGTAATAAGTTAGCCGATGTTACTCCACCTGCTAAGTTTCGGTAAATATTGATATCATCAGAATTAACAACATCCTCAATAGTTACTTCGGCAGAAGAATTTTGACCGCCTTCATTGACACCATTTGAAATTGCAATATGTGAATGTTCATCAATTATTCCTGCTGTTAAATGTTTGCCAGTTCCGTCAATGATTTTGGCATTTGTTGCTGGTAGATTTTTTCCAATTTTACTAATCTTTCCATTTTGGATTAATACATCGGTTTCTTTTAGTATGCCTTCTTTTTCACCTGTCCAAACGGTTACATTTTTAAACAATAACGTTTCTTGTTTTGGTTTTTCTGTTGATCCATAAGCAATATTAGGGAATGTAATAGGGTACATTAAAGGTACTTTCGGCTCTTTTTTCTTATCGTCTTTTTTAACTTCATCTGCTTTAACTTCTTTTTTGGTAGCAGTCCAAGTAGTTTCATTTCCATTTTCTAAAACAGCTTTACCCTGCATCAAATCTTTTACAAAAGTTCCTGAAAGTCTTACAAAGTTTGCCTTTGTAGTATCTTGATTTTTTATTACCAAGTTTATCCAAGGATCGTTAAATTGTATTTTAGTTCCAAAATTGATGCTGTCTTTAACGGCTTTTGCTTCAAATTTTGAAATTTCACCTTCAATTTTTAATTCGAATTTTTGGTTGTCAAAAGTCAATTCATAGTTTCCTCTAATATCAGTAGGATTTAATTTGCTAATGCTATTTCGTTCTCCTTGAACCCAATTTTCTAAAATCTCACTTTTATCATCAAATAGGTCACCAGAAACAATGATGAAATTAGCTAGTTTTCCTTTTGAAATTGACCCTATTTTGTCAAACTGATTGATCAATTTAGCAGGATTTTCAGTTAAAGCCAGAAGTGCTTTGTCCTTTGGCAATCCATATAATACTGCTTTTCTAAGATTTGAAAGAAAGGATTTAGTGTCTTTTAAATCGGAAGAAGTTAAAACAAATTGAATATTATTATCTGATAATATTTTCAAATTGAATGGTGCTTGGTTCCAAAATTTCATATCGCTAACACTAACTTGTTGCGCTAAATAAGGATCAGAAACATCATAAGCTTCAGGAAAGTTAATTGGAATAATAAAAGTTGCATTTGACTTTTTGATTTCTTCTAAGAGTTCAAATTCGTTTCCACTACCTTTAATAAGGCATTTAATTCCAAATTCATCAGCTAATTTATCAGCTCTTAATGCGTTTAGTTTATCGCCAGCATTAAATATTTGAACTAAATTTTTATTGTTGTTGAATGCTTCAAGTGATAAATCTTTTGTAGTAGAAATTCCTTGCGCGTACCATTTTGCATCATGAAATACTTGACGAATCAATGCCATACTTCCCATCAATGATGAAGGATAACTTTGTTTTGTGAATTTACTTCTACTAAATGTAAAATGCTGCGATACTTTCTCTTTAATAATTCGGTTAGCATTGGTTGCTTTATCGTTTAAAGTCCAAAAAAGTCCTGTTCCTGCAATTATTCCATCATTATGGTGACTTAGTACCGATCCAAATCCTATTTCTCTAAGATTTGAGGCGTTTTTTTCGTCATAACTTAAATTTTCATAGGCATTATATTCTGGTTTGATGTGATCGTTCCAGTAGTAACCTTCTCTATTAGTTTCGTATTGAGGTGTAAAGTTTCCATTTGGTCTTGCGGCTGGTTTGCTTATTCCAAATTCACTATACAATTCGATAAAAGAAGGATAGATTGTTTTGCCTTTTGCATCAATAATTTGGGCGCCTTTTGGAATAGAAATACCTATTCCCACCTCAAGAATTTTATTCTCTTGGATAAGTAAAGTTGCATTTTCTATTGACTGAGTTGCCGATAGATAGATTGTAGCATTTTGAATGGCAGTAAAGTTGTTGAAACTTTGTTTTACACCATCATTTTTTGGAAAATACTCTTGAGCATAGCCTGAAAAATTCAGTAATAACAAGAGTAATAAAGATAAATATCTCATTTTTATAAATTTTGTAATGGCTAAAGATAAAAAATATCTTATAAAATTAATTATGTTGTAATTGTTTTTTTAACTAACTAATATACAATATATAAGTAACCAACCATCGGTTCTGGAAAATCAGGATCGTTTAAATATAGAATATAAAAATAAGTCCCTTCAGGAGCTTTTTCACCACCAATTCCATTTGGAACAGTTCCATCCCAATCAGGTTTGTCATTTGTACCTGTCCATAAATGCTTGCCCCATCGGTTGAAGATTTCTAATTTAAAATCCAAAAAAACATCGCGAAGGCCATCTATAAAAAAAGTGTCATTTGAATTGTCGCCATTTACAGAAACTGCATTGTAAATAACTGGTGGACAATTTCTTGTTCTTAATGTAAATGAAGAAATGGCATAGCAATTTTCATTATCAATTCGTACAAAAATATCTTTAGGTGTCATCGTAGCTTCAAAATTAGCCGAATTTAATATTGGATTTGTTGCAGAAATAGCATTTGAGTTATTTTCGTAAAATGAAACAATATTATTTGGATCAGTTTTAACGAGATTTTCATAACTTGAAAAATCAAAAATGCCACGAGTAAAACCTAAATTACAGTTTGTAATATCCTCTAATTCATTAAAAGTTGGTGAAACAAACAATTCAACTTCAATTTGTGATGAATTATTATTTTCAATTAATTCACGTACAATACCTGTACCATTTCCTGTGTCATCAACCACAGCTGTAAGTCTAAAATTTAACGGAATAGTATTTGGAATTAGTAGGTTAATAGTATTATTTTCATTTCCTCCAATCGGAATGATATTTTGAGTGTAGATGGTTCTAATTGCTTCATTTCCTATGTAAAAAGTAATTGGCGTATTGGCTTGTAAAACTTCAGTACTGTTTACATTTGAAATAGTGTAATAAATGGTTATTTCTCTAGAATTACATGTCGATATAGGATTATTGAGTTCAATGGTAGCATCGGGTAATTGGCTATTTAATTTTGTAATTACGGTGTTAATCATAATGAAATCCTGAGAGGAAGATAATCTTATGGTAGCATTTGTATCTCCAATTGCGACATAATTATCAATCTCATAGATGTCTAAATCCATATTATATAGAGTGTTAGAACCTGTCACAGAATTGGTACTATTAAACACATTATTTATTGGATTTGAAGCATTACTAATCACTATATTATTAACAGAAAATGTTTCAGTTGCCAGCTGAGAATCGCCTTCCCAAGCAATAAACCCAGCTTTAGCATTAGTGTTATTCATTACAAATAGATTGGTTAAATTAATCTGTAATGCATCAGGAACACCTTGCAATCCATCATAAATATTTAGTTGGTTTAAAGTTAAATTCGGATTTTCATAAACAATTAATATGGCCCAGCCTGCAAAATTTGTTTTTCTTGAATAGTGTAAAGGTTCGAAAGCAGAAATATCTAATTCCGATAATGTATAAGTACCATTTCCATTAGTTTGTACAAAAGAAGTAATGTCTTTGAAAGCACTAAAATAGGTAAATGTATTTGGTGAAAAAAAACGCGAATGTGTAAAAGTTCGATCTGCAACAATGGAGTTTCCATTTAAATTAACATTAAAATCTCCATCTCCGCTTCCTGCCCAATATAAATAAGCTCTAATTATATTATCTGAGGGAGATAAATTTAAATCAGCTGAAGATGAAGTGCCAGTGATATATCCAAAAGTTGGATTATTTTCGGCGCTATTCATTGTGTTTCCTATGAACGTAAAATCATATCTTCCATTAATTTGTTCAAATAGCGAAATATCTTGGCCTTTTATTTTTAAAGGACAAAATAAAAAGTATAGAAAAATAAAATAAATTATTTTTTTCACGTTTTTAGATGATTAATTTTGGTTCCAATTTACTACATTTTATTTAAAAAAATCAATTTTGAATTGATGTAAGCCAAAAAAATAGTAATTTTCCAAAATTAAAATTGGGTTTTGAAAAATTATACGATTAGAAAATATCAATCTTCAGATTATTCCCTTTGGAATGAATTTGTGGCAAATGCTAAAAACGCTACATTTTTATTTCATCGCGATTTTATGGAATATCACAGTGATCGTTTTGAAGATTTTTCATTATTAGTTTTTGACGAAAAAATGCAGCTAAATGCTATTTTGCCTGCTAACATTTCAAATAATGTAGTTTATTCTCATCAAGGGTTGACTTATGGAAGTTTAGTTTTACATAAAAAAGCAAAGCTACATGAAGCAATTGGGATGACATTTTTCTTGTTAAAATTTTTGGAATCAAATAAGATTCCATCACTTTTTTTCAAACAAATTCCTTCTATTTATACTTCATTTCCATCAGAAGAAATGGAATATGTAAGTTTTCTTTTACAAGCAAAATTAGTGAAAAGAGATAGTTTGTCTGTACTAAATATGGAAACGGATCATTTTATTTCAAAGGACAGAATACAAGCCATAAATAGAGGAGTTAAAAGTGGATTAGTTTTTAAGGAGGAAACTAGTTTTGACACGTTTTGGAATCAAGTTTTAATTCCAAACTTAGTTCAAAAACATAATACACATCCTGTCCATAATTTACACGAGATAACTTATTTAAAATCAAAATTCCCATCAAATATTAGACAGTTTAACGTTTATTTAGGGGATGAATTGGTTGCGGGAACTACTATTTTTGAATCAGAATTTGTTGCACATTCTCAGTATATTTCTGGAAATTCAAATAAAAATGAATTAGGTAGTTTGGATTTTTTACACAATACATTAATAAACTATACGTTTAAAGATAAAAAATATTTTGATTTTGGCATTTCAAATGAAAATCAAGGGAAAAATATAAATGAAGGCCTCTTATATTGGAAAGAATCTTTTGGAGCACGCACTATTGTTCAAAATTTCTATGAAATTGAAACCAAGAATTACAAACTTTTAGAAAATGTATTGATATGATTCAATTCCTAAATTTGAAGAAATTAAACCAGCCTTTTGAAGTTGCTTTTCAACAAAAAATGAAGCAATTTTTAGACGGTGGATGGTATATTTTAGGGAGCGAAGTCAAAACATTTGAAACTAATTTTGCAAGCTATTATGGAGCAAAGCATTGCATTGGTGTTGGAAATGGTTTAGATGCTTTAGTACTTATTTTTAAAGGATATATTCAGCTTGGAAAATTACAAAAAGGGGATGAGGTAATTATTCCTGCAAATACATATATAGCAAGTATTCTAGCAGTTTTACAAGCTGATTTAGTTCCCGTTTTAGTAGAACCAAGATTGGATACTTTCAATATCAATCCAGAAGCGATTGAAGCTAAGATTACTGCGAAAGCAAAAGCTATTTTACCTGTTCATTTATACGGTCAATTGTGCGAAATGAAAGCTATTAATGAAATCGCTAAAAAGCATAATTTATTAGTTATTGAAGATGCCGCTCAAGCGCATGGAGCTGAGTGGAATGGAATTAAAGCAGGAAATTTTGGAAATGCTGCTGGATTTAGTTTTTATCCAGGAAAAAATTTAGGTGCTTTGGGCGATGCAGGAGCAATTACTACTAGCGATGATGCATTGGCGGAAGTATTATTTTCGATGAGAAATTATGGTTCAAAAGTCAAATATGAAAATGAAATCATTGGTGTAAATTCAAGATTGGATGAATTGCAAGCCGCTTTTTTGAATATCAAGTTAGGTCATTTAGATGCGGAAAATAAATCTAGAAGAACCATTGCAAAACGTTATCTTTCGGAAATAAAAAATGATAAAATTGTATTACCTAATTGGGATTTCTCTCAAAATCATGTGTTTCATTTGTTTGTTATTAGAACAGATAATCGATTAGCATTACAAAATTATTTAAAAGAATGCGGAGTTGAAACTATGATTCATTATCCAATACCACCTCACAAACAAAAAGCTTTGTCTAATTGGAATAATCTAACTTTTCCCATTACCGAAAAGATTCATAATGAAGTGTTGAGTATTCCATTGAATTCGGGTTTGACAGATAATGAAATTCAGTATATTATTGCAACTTTAAATCGATATTAAAATGGGAGTTCTTCATCAATTGAAACAATTTGCTTTTGTAAAGCTTCGTATATTGAAATATAAATATCTGTCTTCTTGTAGACAAGTTTCGGGTGAGCCTAAATTATATCATCCTTTACTTTTAAGAGGAAAAGGAAAGGTTTCGTTTAGTGAAAATGTTCAAATTGGAGTTGTAAATTCACCTAATTACTATTCGCATTATTCTTATTTTGAAGCAAGAAGTTTAGAAAGTGAAATTATCATAGGGAATAATGTATACATAAATAATCATTGTACTATTGAAGCATTATCTAAAATTACTATTCAAGATAATGTTTTGATAGGTGTTAACTGTTCTATTTTAGATAATGATGGACATTCATTAGAAAAAGATGATCGACTTTTTGGAACACCAAAATCGGCTGAAATTGTAATAGAGAAAAATGTTTTTATAGGTGATAATGTTACTGTCTTAAAAGGAGTAATAATTGGTGAGAATTCAGTTGTCGGAAATGGTTCAGTTGTAACTAAAAAAGTTCCATCGAATGTTATTGTTGCAGGAAATCCTGCTCAAATAGTAAAAGATATCAAATAAATGTCATTTTTTAACCGACATATTTTATTGAAAGTCTTGTCGCTTAATGCGATTGCTGTTTTAGTACAATTTATATTAGGTTTGGTTTCTGTTAATATTGTTTCAGTGTTTTTAGGTTCTACTGGAATGGCTTTTATAGGAAATTTGAGAAACTTTACAAGTATTTTCAAATCGATTAGTATTATTGGACTGAAAGAAGGTTTTATAAAATTATTTATTGAAAATAAGGAAACCGAGCAAAGGGAAAAAATATTTTCAACTTTTCTAACTTTTTTTGGAATTATTACTCTTGTTTGTTCTTTGGTAATAATTGTTTTTGCTGCCATTTGGAGTAAACTATTATTTCAGACAGATATTTATTCCAACTATTTGATTTTATTTGGATTGTTACTTCCTTTTTTTACATTCCAATCTTTTTTAGCAACCTTATTAAATGCCCAACAATTTTTCAAGAAATTAATAGGTTTACAATTGGTGAGCTCTGTAGTGATTTTTGCTTTTACAACTTATTATACAATTCAAAATCAATTGGATGGAGCGATTATTGCTTTAGTTGTTTCAGATGTTGTTTTGCTAATTTGTACGTTGTTTTTTTTACATAAAAATAAAGCCTTTCACTATTTTAATACTATAAAGAATATTGACTTTACGTATTTAAAAAGTATTAATAAATTTTTATTAATGGCTTTGATTAGCGCTATTGTTATTCCATTAACTTCTTTATTAATTCGAAATTCAATCATTTCAGACATTTCTCTTGATGCTGCTGGAAATTGGGAAGCCGTGAATCGAATTTCTGGATTTTACATGATGTTTTTTACTGCAGGCTTATCTATGTATTACCTTCCAAAACTTTCAGAGTTAAATACAGATGATGAATTTAAAAAGGAACTTAGATATTATTTTAAAACATTAGTTCCGTTATTTATTTTGGTTTTGTTTTTCGTATTTGTAGCTAAAAATTGGATTATTGATTATGTATTAGCTTCCAAATTTCAATTGGTGAAATCACTTTTAATTTGGCAATTATTAGGCGATTTATTTAAGATCATGACTTTAGCCTTTGGATATCAAATTCTTGTGAAAGCAATGGTGAATAAGTATTTAATTGTAGAAATTCTATTTAATCTTCTGTTTTACTTTGGAGTTTTGTTTTTATTGAGACAATTTTCGGTGGAAGGTGCTGTTATGGCTTATTTTTATGCCAATGCGATTACTTTTCTCGTGGTTTTATTCTTTTTTAGAAAGTTGATCTATAAACCAAAAATTTAAATACTTTTCTGCAATAATTTTATAATCATGCTCTTTTTCTATGAAACTTCGAGCATTTTTAGATATTCTAATTATTTCGTTTGGATTGTCTATTAAAAATGATAGTTTACTAACAAGGTAGTCTACATTTGGTAACGCATTAATGGCAACTTCATCTTTATTTATCTTGTAATACTTTAAAAATTCTGTTTCAGCACCTGTAAATACTACTTTACCTTTAGCCATTGCTTCTAAAGCATTGTAACCTTGGTCATAAGCAAAAACTTGGTCTAGCAATATATGCGCTTTATTGTAAATAGAAATATACTCATTGTAAGGAAGGTTTTCGGTTACAATAATTTCAACTTTGTCGACATATATTTCTTGAATAATTTTCATTGCTTTTTCAAAATAAATAATTCCTTTTTTAAGGTAACTTAATCTATTTATGCCTAAGAATATTACAATTTTATCTTCAATTTCTAAATTATGAAAAGTAATTTTATCTGTATTAATAGGATTTGGAATAAACCTAGTTTGAAATCCCATTTTTTGCATTGGAATTTGATAATCTAAATCGGAAGTAATCAATTTTTGACAGTTTTCTTTCAGCCAATGAAACGTTTTTCGATAATTTTCTTTTTGATATTTTAATGGAAATTGAAATCGATTTTCTAATGATTTGTCTTCAAAGTAAGGTGTTAAAACCGAATATTTCAATTCTTTTTCAAACCAATAATCTACTATTGGTACTTCATCACCACAAATCAATAAACTTCTACTTTTAACTTTTTTAAAGAGTTTTTTATATAAAATTCGGGAAAGAAAAGGATAAGTTTCTATAGCGTCAGAATTTATGAGCTGCACATGATGAATGTCCTTTAAATCATGTAAAATCAAATAAAAACGAATAGCTTTTTCTATTTTTTCAAAATCCAATCCAATTAATTTTCGAAATCCCCTAAACAAAAAATTAACAATTTTGTTTTCATTGCAAATTTGTGCATAGATAGAATAATCTACTTGTATTTTTTTAAACTTATCCCCACAACCCACAATAATTACTTTATGACCAAGTGCCACCAACCCTTCTTTTAAAGAATTGTGTAAACGGCTATATTCACCAAGTAATAGTATTTTCATAAATAATTTAAAGTCTAATCACTATATTTGTGTAAATATACTACAATTGCTAAAAATGTATCAAAAATCGGATATAGAAATATTAATTTCAACCATGAATCAAACTAATTTTGATTTTTTGGAAGCTATGTTTTTGTTTTCCGATTACCATAAATTTAATATTTTAATTGTCAATCAAACTTCAGAAAATAAAGTATTATATTCTAATAATGAACGAATAAAAGTATTGAATGTATTTGAAAAAGGATTGTCTAAAAGTCGAAATTTAGCACTTGAAAATGCTACAAAAAAGTTGGTTATTTTTACAGATGATGATGTGGTTTTTCAGCCAAAATTTGAAATGAAAATTATTAAATCGTTTAATTTATATAATAAAAATGATGGTTTTCGATTTCAATATTTAAATAATCAAGGTAGTTTAGCCAAAAAATACCCAACAACATTTAAATCTAAATTAACAAATTTTGAAATTTTAAATACCTCTTCAGTGGAACTTGTTTTTAAAATAGAAAGTTTAAAAGATTTGAATTTGCAATTTGATGAGAATTTTGGATTGGGAGCTAAATTTTTTATGGGTGAAGAAGCAATTTTTGTTTCTGATGGAATAAAAAAAGGCTTAAAAATCGGTTTTATACCCGAAAATTTATTGTCTCATTCTCAGCCTTCAACAGGACATAGAACATTAATTTCAGAAGTTTATTATGTACAAAGTGCAGTTTTTTATAGAATTTTTGGTAAAATGCAATTATTTTGGATAGCTTTGAAATTATTTTTTGATATAAAACAAAGTAAAATCTCTTTTTCAGAATTAGGTCACTTATTTAATCAAGCCCAAAAAGGAAAAAAAGCATATGTCAACACTGCAAAATTGTAAATTATTAGCAATTCCAAAAATCGAAGACCCAAGAGGGAATCTTTCGGTGATTGAAAACAATGTCATTCCTTTTGAAATCAAACGCGTTTACTATTTGTACGATGTTCCAGCTGGAGCAGAAAGAGGCGGACATTCGCATAAAGAACAACAAGAATTTTTAGTAGCGCTTTCAGGTAGTTTTGATGTAATTTTAAACAATGGCAAACAAGTGCAAAAAGTGACTTTAAATAAGCCTTTTGAAGGACTACTAATTCCTAATGGAGTTTGGCGAGAATTGAAAGATTTCTCTTCTGGTGCTGTTTGTTTAGTTGTTGCTTCGGATGTTTTTGATGAAGATGATTATATTCGAGAATTTGAGGAGTTTTTAAAATTATCTTAGTGATAAACAGAAAAATCAATTCCTTGTTTTTTTAATGTGTGTTTTATTTTTAATAAAGCTTTTAAAATATTAACTGGTGTGATTAATAATATTTTTGTTTTTAAAGAGATTGGTGTCGTAATTTCATTTAAATACAACTTAGACTTATTTATGTCACCTGCAATTCTGAATTGTAATGCATATTCAGTACGATATAAATCCAAATATTTTTTCAAACTCAAGTTTGACAATTCCGCTTCCTTAAACTGATTAAAATCTAGTAAAGCTTTTTTTGTAATTGGAGTTTTTGAAAGTTGGTTTTCTAAAGCAAAATTGTATTCTATAGTTTTTATATTAGTAATTGCAACTTTATGTTCTAAAGCAATTTTTGTAAAAAGTTCTAAATCTTGTCCACTACTAACTTTTGGGTTAAAAATAAAATTGGGACTAAATATTTTTTTTGGAATTGCCAATGCAGATGTTAATGCCACTCTGTAATACATGCTTGAACTAAATATATCTTTAACGATACCACGATAATCGCTATTTAAATGAGAACCATAATCAATATTTTGTATCTTATTTTTAGAAATTTTCATAGTATACCTGCTACAATAAATACCGCAGTTTGGATAATCATTATACAGCCTTACAATTTCTTCAAGGTGATTTGGAAACCAATAATCATCTGCATCTAGAAATGCTATTAATTCTCCTTTTGCTTTTTCTATTCCTAAATTACGTGCCGTTGCAGCACCTTTGTTTTCTTGTTGAATTAATTTAATTCGACTATTTTGAAATTTAGAAATAATTTCAACTCCATTATCTGTGGAGCCATCGTTTATAATTACAATTTCAAAATCCGTAAAAGTTTGTGCCAAAACCGATTGTAAGGTTGCCGAGATGATAAAACCTTTGTTATAAAGCGGTATGACAACAGATATTTTAGGCATTTTTTATTTAGTTGCAAAAATTATAATTTCCTTATCCGAAAAACCTAAATAATCGTCTTTTTGAAATTGTTGAATATTAACAGTAAATCCAACAGATTCTAATCGTTTTTTTAATCCTTCAACAGAATAAACTCGTACATGATCTTCTTGACCAAAGTGAATTAAACGATCTGCTTCTGAAGTTATTGCATAATCTTCATAAATTTCTCCTCCTTTAAAAGGCGTTTGAATAATAACAGTTCCGTTTATTTTTAAAATACGATGTAGCTCTTTCATAGCTTCTACATCATTAATTACATGCTCTAAAATATGAAAGCAAATAATTAGATCAAATTGGTTCTCCTGTTCTGGAATTTGAGTAATATCATAAGCAACATCAGCCATAAAATCACCTGATAAATCTGATGCAATATGTTGAATATTTTTTTCTTTTTTCCATTTACGAAATAAAATTCGTGAGGGAGAAAAGTCTAAAACTGTAATTCCACTTTTTATATATTTTTCTTTCAATAAATACCATAATCTTCGATCTCTACAAAGACTACCGCAGTTAGGACATAGTAAATCATTATTAGGTAAATGAACCCAGTTGGAAGCGTTAAAGTTACAAATGACACATTCGTGCTTTTTACCTTTTTTACTAATTGCATACATTTTACGCAATAAAGGTTCAATCTTAAAGAGAAACTCTTTTGGAATGAATTGAGTTATACTATTTTTTAACGAATTGTACATTTTTTAATGGATGAAAATTTTACTAAAATAAGTCAATCTAAACACATTAAAAATAAATAATGATGGTTGATTTCCTTTTAATTGATTCTCTAACAAATTTCCAAAAACTGAATACAAAACAGCTAATAAATAAGTGATTTTATAAGCATGTAATTTAGTAACTAAATTAACCATTTTGCTATATTCTTTAGTTATCAGTTCTTTTTTATAAAGTAAGTATAAATTATCTAATGAGTTTTTAGTTTTTTCTATATAAACAGCATTTGTATCAATATCATCATGTTGAACAGGATTATGAATGTGCTTAATTTTGGAATTCATTTTTAGAAGTTCAAATGAAAAAAGGGTGTCATCATTCCCATATTTTTTAAATGAACTATCAAATTTTATTTGATTAAAAACTGTTTTTTTGATCAACGTATTGTTGAATAAAGTTGCTCGGTATACATTTTTATTTCTTTGATCAACAGTTTGGTCTTCCATATGTTTTCCATATTTCCAACGAAGCAATTGCATTTTAGAAGGAGCTTTTTCAGCGTGAATTCTTCCGCCATAAACTACTTCATAATCTTCAATTTCATTTATGTAATTTTTAATAAAATTAGGATAAGGTAATAAGCAATCGCCGTCTAAAATTAGTAAATTTTCATATTTTGAGTAACTTACTAATATGTTTTTATTTTCTCGATAACCTACATTTTTTTTTAAAGAGATAAATTGGCAATTTGATAAATGATTAATTTTTTCATTTTCGACATTATAAACCGAATTTGAAGCGTCGTCTTGGGTTAATATTTCAAAATCGATATTGAGATCTAGACATTGTTGATGAAGTTCTTTTACTAATGGTAAAAGGTTGTAATTGTATATCGTTATTAAAATCGACAGCATTTACACAGTTCTTTGAACTACTTCAAACATTTTTCCTTCTTCAAATTTTAATGTTTTTGAAGGGTATTTTAAAACCAATGCATAGTCGTGTGTAGCCATTAAAATTGTTTTACCGTTTGCATTAATTTTTCGAAGAACTTCCATTACTTCAATGCTGGTTTGTGGATCTAAGTTTCCGGTAGGTTCATCGGCTAAAATTAATTCAGGATCATTTAATAATGCTCTGGCAATTCCTACGCGCTGTTGTTCACCACCCGAAAGTTGGTGAGGCATTTTTGAGGCAAAACCTTTCATACCAACTTTATCTAAAACTTCTTCTATTTTAGATTCCATTTCAGCTTTTTCAGACCAACCTGTAGCTTTTAAAACAAAAAGTAAATTGTCTTTAACGCTTCGATCAGATAATAGTTTAAAATCCTGAAATACAACGCCTAATTTTCTTCTTAAATAAGGAATATCACTTTCTTTTAAAGTGGCTAAGTCATAATCAACTACTTTTCCTTCTCCATTTGATAGGGCTAAATCAGCATATAGCGTTTTTAAAAAACTACTTTTTCCCGATCCTGTTCTACCTATTAAGTAAATAAACTCCCCATGATTAACTTCAATGTTTACATCGTTTAATACCGGATTTTTATCTTGATAGATAGTTACGTTTTTTAAAGAAAGAACTGTTTCTGACATAGTAAATTTTGATTTTAAAATGTAAAAGTAATAACTTATCGTTCGGTTTCAAAATTTTATAAGCTTTTCAATTAAAAATACTCTATTTGGTTAAAAACTATGTTCAAAAAAAGTACAATATATTGTTAATTAACTTCGTTTATACCTTTAATAAATCTTATATTTGAAAATCATAAATAGTATTTAAAATGATAAAATATATTCAGCTTTCAATTTTATTTGTATTTTTTTCAGGAGCCCTCTTAGCTCAAAAATCTTCAGTGTATACTCATGATTTGAATGAGTTCAATAGAGCGGTAGAGCTTTATAAAGAAAAACAATATTTATCGGCTCAAATTTTGTTCGAAAAAATTAAAAATAAACAACAAGAAGTTGTGTCAGATTGTGCTTATTATATTGCTAATTGTGCTATAAGATTAAAGCAAACAGATGCTGATGCTTTAGTTTCAAAATTTGTACAAGAATATCCAACCAGCGAAAAAACAAATCAAGCATTTATAGAAGTTGCTCATTATTATTTTGAAGAAGGTAATTATCAAAAAGCACTAGAATGGTTTGATAAAGCCAATACGAGTGCTCTTTCTGTAAATGATTTAGATCAATATAATTTTCAAAAAGGCTATGCTTATTTTGCTACAAAAAACAATAAAGAAGCAACAAAGTATTTCAATTTAGTGCTTAATTCTGTCACGTTTGGAAATCAAGCCAAATATTATTTAGGATATATATCTTATGCTTCGGATGATTATAAAAATGCCAATAATTATTTTGAACAAGTAGCCGATCAAGAAAAATACCAAGAAAAAATGGGTTATTTTCAAGCGGATATGAATTTTAAACTTGGAAATTTTCAAAAAGCAATTGATCTCGGTCTAGCTCAATTACCAAAAGCAAACGAAAATGAAAAAAGTGAGTTGTCTAAAATCATTGGTGAAAGTTATTTTAATTTGAAGAAATATGATTTGGCTTTGTCTTTTTTAGTTGATTATAAAGGAAAAAAAGGAAAATGGAATAATACGGATTTATATCAATTGGGTTACGTTTATTATCAGCAAAAAGATTATGAAAACGCAATAACTCAATTTAATAAAATTATTGAAGGCAAAGATGTTGTGGCTCAAAATGCCTATTATCATTTAGCAGAAAGTTATTTAAAAACCGATAAAAAACAGCAAGCTTTAAATGCCTTTAAAACGGCTTCAGAAATGACATTTGATTTAAAAATTCAAGAAGATGCAACTTTAAATTATGCTAAATTAAGCTACGAAATCGGAAACCCATATCAATCAGTTCCAGAAGTATTGAATGCTTATTTAGCAAAATATCCCGCAAATGCATATAAGCAAGAAATTAATACATTATTGATTAGTTCATACATTACTTCAAAAAATTATAAAGAAGCATTAGTGCTATTGGAAAAAAATAGAGCTCCAGAAAATAAATTAGCCTATCAAAAAGTTAATTTTTATCGTGGTTTAGAATTATATACCGATGGTGATAACAAAAGCGCTTATGCATTATTCAAAAAAGCCATTGCCGAAAACAAGGATCCTAAAATTACTGCTCGAGCTACATTTTGGAAGGGAGAAACAGAATATAATTTAGATCAGTTTGAAGAAGCAAAATTGAGCTTTAAACAATTTATCAATTTGGCTGATGCTTCGACTACACCCGAATTTAAAAATGTCAATTATAATTTAGCTTATTCCTATTTTAAATTAAAAGAATATGAAAATGCAATTCCTTATTTTGATGCCTACAGTAAAACTGCTAAAGAAGATAAAGTACGATTAACAGATGCCTTGTTGCGTTTGGCCGATTGTAATTTTATGGCTGCAAAATACTGGCCAGCAATGGATGCTTATAATAAAGTAATGGATATGAAAAGTGTTGATGCTGATTATGCTGCTTTTCAAAAGGGTATTAGTTATGGTTTTGTAAACAAACCTGAACGTAAAATTGAAGATTTAGAAAAGTTTGTAAAAGCATTTCCAAATTCTCAGTACGCTGATGATGCTATTTATGAATTGGGAAACACTTATGTAAATCAAACCCTAAATGATAATGCAATTACGGCCTATGATAAACTTATAAATAATTACAAATCTAGTTCCTATACTTCTAAAGCGATTTTAAAACAAGGATTAATTTATTACAACAGTAATAAGGAGGACCTAGCAATTCAGAAGTTTAAAAAAGTGGTGGCCGAATATCCAAATTCACCAGAATCATTAGAAGCAGTTTCAACCGCACGTTTAATTTATGTTGATAACGGAAAAGTAGATGAATATGCTGATTGGGTAAAAACACTTCCTTTTATAGAAGTATCAAACGCAGATTTAGATAATGATACCTATGAATCAGCTGAGAAACAATATTTGCAAAATAATGCAAAACAAGCAATTTCAGGATTTACAAGTTATGTGACTAAATTCCCAAATGGTTTACATGCGCTAAAAGCAAATTTCTATTTAGCACAATTGTATTTTGCAGATAATTTAGAAAACAATACCATCAAACATTATGAATTTGTAGTTTCAAAACCGCGTAATGAATTTACCGAACAAGCATTGGCTCGATTGTGTCAAGTGCATTTAAAAGCAAAAGATTATAATAATGCTATTCCTGTTTTACAACGTTTAGAAACCGAAGCAGAATTTCCTCAAAATACTACTTATGCCCAATCTAATTTGATGAAATCATTTTATGAAAAGGAAGATTTTGCAAACGCCGTAGTGTATGCCGATAAGGTTTTGAAAAATGACAAAATTGAAGATCGAATTAAAAGTGATGCGCAAATTATAGTAGCGCGTTCGGCTATAAAAACCAATGACGAAGCTAAAGCCAAAGTAGCCTATGAAAAATTAAACAAAATTGCTAAAGGTGAATTAAAAGCTGAAGCCTTATATTATGATGCTTATTTTAAAAATAAAGAAGGAAAGTTTGAAGCTTCAAACAAAGTAGTTGAAAACATTGCTGTTGATTATTCTGGATATAAATATTTTGGTTCGAAAGCATTAATAATTATGGCTAAAAATTATTTTAGTATGAATGACAGTTTTCAAGCCACCGAAATTTTACAAAGTGTAATTGAGAATTTTACAGATTATGCTGATGTAGTTGCAGAAGCCCAAAAAGAGCTAGATTATATAAAAGGAGAAGAGGCTAAACGTAATTCATCAATCACAAATTAATAATCTTATTTCATTGTTATGCTGAACTTGTTTCAGTATCTCATTTAAAAAATATTGAACATGAAGAAATTAAAAGTAATCGCCGTAGTTTTAGTAGTATTTGGAATCCAATTTTCTTTTTCTCAAGTAAAAGATGAAAATATTGGTTCAGAGGTGGTGAATATTGTAAAACCATATACACCAACCATTTCTGATGCGTTTAAAGTAAAAGAAATTCCCTCTTTAGCAGATGAAGACGATCATAAAAAGGAAATAATTCAATATACTATTTTTTCGTTTCCGGTAGCTTCAACTTTTACGCCAAGTAAAGGAACAGCAGCAACGGTTGATCCTCAAGAAAAAGAAAAATTATTCAGCAATTATGCAACGCTTGGGTTTGGTAATTATGGAACAGCTAACGCCGAGTTATTCATAACAAAAAATATTAGTAGAACGAGTTATGTGGGTGGAATGTTACGCCATTTGTCTTCACAAGGTGGAATTAAAGATTTGGTTTTGGATGATAAATATGCCAATACTAGTTTAGATGTTACATATGGAGTACGCGAACGCAATTTAAGTTGGAATATTGATTTAGGAGTGAAAAATCAAATGTATAACTGGTATGGATTGCCTACTGAAAACATCGTTTTTGATGAAACAACTATTAAAAGCATCGATTCAAAACAAAGTTATAATACGATAGCTCTTGGTGGTAAAGTAGACTTTAAAGCATCATTTTTCAGTGGAGCAGATATGCAATTTAAACATTTTTCAGATGGATTAAATTCTAGCGAAAATAGATTTTTTATCAAGCCTAATTTTGATTTCCAATTGTTAAATCAAAAAGTCAATACCGACTTTGTTTTTGATTATGTGGGCGGTAGTTTTGACCGAATGCTAAATATAGATTCTGAATTAAAATTTAATACTTTTATTGCCGGTGTTAAAACTAGTTTTTTATACCAACAAGACGATTTGTCTATTCAAATAGGAGCAGGGTTATTTTATGCAAGTTCAAAAATTAATGACGAAAATGATGGTAAAGTATTTCTGTACCCAAACATCAAAGCATCCTATAAATTAGTAGGCGATATTTTAATTGCTTATGCTGGTGCAGAAGGTAATTTGCAACAAAATTCATATGCTGATTTTGTAGAAGAAAATTCTTTTGTTTCGCCCACATTAGTTGTTGCACCAACCGATAATAAGTTTGATATTTATGCAGGATTAAAAGGAAAATTAGCTAATTCGGTTGCATTTAATGTACGAGCTTCTTATTTAAATCAGGATGATAAAGCGTTTTTTGTAAGTAACGAATTTAATTATGCTTTTGATAATGCAGAAGGCTATGCTTATGGAAATTCATTTGGAGTAGTTTATGATAATGTAAAAACAATGAGTATGTTTGGTGAATTAAAAGCTGATTTTTCAAAAAACCTAACATTCGGAATCAACGGAACATACAATAATTATTCATCAAATACGCAAGCTGAAGCATGGAATTTACCACAAATTAAAATAGGAACTACAGTGGATTTTGACATCAACAAAAAATGGTATGCAGGTGCAAATGTATTTTTTGTGGGTGAAAGAAAAGATGTGGTTTCAGTTCAATCTGATGCTGCTGTTTTTCCGCCTATGTTTGATTCAACTGAAGTTACTCTAGATAGTTATTTCGATTTGAATGCACATGTGGGCTTCAAGTACAGTGCAAGATTAACCGCTTTCTTAAAAGGAAATAATTTAGCGAATCAACAGTATAATCGATGGGCTAATTTTCCTGTGCAAGGAATTCAGGTATTAATAGGAGCTAATTATAAGTTCGATTTCTAATTCTTAAATGCAATGACACAAGGTTTTTTACATGGTTCGAAAAGTTATAAATTGTTAAGCACTTAGCGCCCTTTGTGGTTAAAAATTTAACATGACATTCAAACAAAAAATAAAGCAACATCATTTAGTATTATTACAAGACAAAATAGATGTCTATGAAGATATGATTTCGGGTTTGTCTAAAGATGCTCAAAACGATGCAAAAAGTTCGGCAGGAGATAAGCACGAAACAGCTTTATCGATGATGCATTTAGAACAAGAAAAGTTAACCAATAAACTCAAAGAGACCATCGTTCTAAAAGAAATCCTTGAAAAAATTGATGATTCTAAAAATTCAACAACAATTGCACTAGGAAGTTATGTAACAGTGAATTCGATGCAGTTATTCATTAGTGCAGCTTTGCCTAAAATTAGTATTGAAGGTGTTACGGTTTTATCGGTTTCGCCACAATCGCCATTAGGAAGTCAATTAATGGGTAAAAAACAAGGTGATATAGTAAACGTAAATGGAACTTCTTTTGCCATTTCTAAAATAAATTAGTCTTTATTTATAAGTTTTTCAGCACCACTCAATCGAGTGTTTTTTTATGATTTGTAATCAAAGCAAATTCAAATTCGCTTTCCCAGTTTTAAATATACTAAAAAAAAAGATTTATAGTTTTAAATTATAACTAAAATTAATTATTAGATTTATTTTATAAACTTATTTATTCAATTTTGCTTCATCAAATTAAGTGAGTATAAAATATCATTTAAACTAATAAATGTCATCTCAATAAAATTAAAAATTATGTGCGGAATATTAGCCATTATAGGAAAAGGAAAAGAAGTAGAATTAGTTCAACAATTGTCTAAAAGAATGAGTCATCGTGGTCCAGATGAAAGCGATATTCATGTGACGGATAAAGGGCATATTTTAGCACACGAACGATTGTCAATTGTTGATTTACAAACTGGAAAACAACCTATTCAAGGGACAGATTCGGCCTGGATGGTGCATAATGGTGAAATATATAATCATAAAAAGTTAAGAGAAACAACATTGAAAAATCACACATTTAGAACCACTTCAGATTCTGAAGTTATTGTGCATTTGTATGAAGAATTTGGTTACGATTTCTGTGATATGTTAGATGGGATTTTTGCTTTCGTTGTAATTAATGAAGATGATTATTTAGCTGCACGAGATCCGCTGGGTGTAAAACCTTTATATTATGGCATGGACGAAAGAGGTCGTTTGTATTTTGCATCTGAAATGAAAGCGATTGCTGACCAATGTAAATCATTTTTTACATTTCCTCCTGGACATTATTACACCGAAAAAACAGGTTTCGTAAAATACTATAAACCAGAATGGGAAGGATATGAAAAAGCAGTTGAAAAATTAGATTTACATGCTTTAAATAAAACATTAACTCAAGCGGTTGAAAAACGATTAATGTGCGATGTGCCTTTTGGAGTGTTACTTTCTGGCGGATTAGATTCGTCTTTGATTGCTTCAATTACCTCAAGATTAATGAAAGGAAGTGATCAAGAGTTACATTCTTTTTCTATCGGGTTAGATGCTTCAGCTCCTGATTTAGTAGCCGCAAAAAAAGTAGCCGATTTCATAGGAACAACACATCACGAAATTTTTTTCACTGTAGAGCAAGGAATCGATATTTTGGATCAATTAATTTGGCATTTGGAAACCTATGATGTTACATCAATACGTGCTAGTACTCCTATGTATTTTTTATCAAAAGCAATAACAGATAGAGGAATTAAAATGGTCTTATCGGGCGAAGGTGCTGATGAAATTTTTGGTGGGTATTTGTATTTCCGAAATGCACCATCTGCGGTAGATTTTCAAAAAGAAACTATAGAGCGTGTTCAAAAATTATTCACTGCCGATTTATTACGTGCCGATAAATCTACAATGGCACATGGCTTAGAAGCAAGAGTTCCGTTTTTAGATAAGGCGTTTTTAGATGTAGCAATTAACATTCTACCCGAGGAAAAAATGCCAAAAACATATGATGGAATTGAAAAATATATTTTGAGAAAAGCTTTTGATACGCCTGAAAATCCCTATTTACCCGATGAAATTTTGTGGCGTCAAAAAGAACAATTTTCTGACGGAGTAGGTTATAATTGGATCGATACATTAATTGCATATTGCTCATCCCAAGTATCTGATATTGATTTTGAGAGAGCGAAGCTGTTATATCCATACAACACACCTTTAACTAAAGAAGCTTTTTTCTATCGCCAAATTTTTCATAAACATTTTCCGCAAGAAAGTGCCGCACAAACGGTTCGAAAATGGATTCCAAAATGGCAAGAAAATCAAGACCCTAGTGGAAGAGCTAATGCAGCCCATGTTCAAGCCGATGTTACTCTTGCTAATACACCAGTCACTTTGTAGTTTTTCATGAATTGAGTTTGTTTTTTGATGAGCGTCTGTTAGAAATGACAGACGTTTTTGTTTTTAACAAATGTTAATAACTTAATAGGTTTTTGTGGTTATTTATGATTAATTTTTTGGTGGATTAGTTATATTTGTCTGTTAATAAAAAAACGAATATTTAAGAGATAATTATATGAGCGAAGAAGTTAAGAAAAACAATTATTCGGCAGATAGTATTCAGGCGTTAGAAGGAATGGAGCACGTAAGAATGCGTCCTTCTATGTATATTGGTGATACTGGAGTAAGAGGTTTACATCATTTAGTGTATGAAGTAGTAGATAACTCAATTGATGAGGCTTTAGCTGGGCATTGTAACACAATTTATGTATCTATAAACGAAGATAATTCTATTACGGTTGAAGATAATGGTCGAGGTATTCCAGTGGATTTACACAAAAAGGAAGGTGTGTCTGCGTTGGAAGTGGTAATGACTAAAATTGGAGCTGGAGGAAAATTTGATAAAGATTCGTACAAAGTATCTGGAGGATTACATGGAGTTGGAGTATCATGTGTTAATGCACTTTCAGATCATTTGAAAGCAACTGTATATCGTGAAGGAAAAATATATGAGCAAGAATACGAAAGAGGTAAAGCATTATATCCAGTAAAGCAAATTGGTACTACAGAAAAAAGAGGTACTATGGTTACCTTTAAGCCTGATGCAACCATTTTTACTCAAACCTTAGAATATTCGTATGATACTTTAGCATCACGATTGCGTGAGCTTTCTTTCTTGAACAAAGGAATTACAATTACTTTAACGGATAAACGACAAGTGCAAGAAGATGTAGCTCATCCGGTTGAAACATTCCATTCGAAAGAAGGTTTAAAAGAATTTGTTAAGTTTTTAGATGGTAATCGTGTGCCAATTATTGGACATGTTATTTCAATGGAAAATGAGAAAGGCGAAATTCCTGTTGAGGTAGCGTTGATTTACAATGAAAGTTATACCGAAAATATTTTTTCATATGTAAATAACATCAATACACACGAAGGAGGAACGCACTTGCAAGGTTTCCGTATGGGATTAACTCGTACTCTGAAAAAATATGCTGATTCTTCAGGATTGTTAGATAAATTAAAATTTGAAATTTCAGGAGATGATTTCCGTGAAGGATTAACTGCTATTATTTCGGTTAAAGTTGCCGAACCTCAATTTGAAGGGCAAACTAAAACTAAATTAGGAAATAGAGAAGTAGTTTCTCCTGTTTCTCAAGCGGTTTCAGAAATGTTAGAAAATTATTTGGAAGAAAATCCAAATGATGCAAAAATCATCGTTCAAAAAGTAATCTTGGCTGCTCAAGCTCGTCATGCTGCTAAAAAAGCCCGTGAAATGGTACAACGTAAAACCGTTATGGGTGGAGGTGGATTGCCAGGTAAATTGTCAGATTGTTCTGAGCAAGATCCAGCAAGATGTGAAATTTTCCTTGTTGAGGGAGATTCAGCAGGAGGAACCGCGAAACAAGGTCGAGATCGCGCTTTTCAAGCAATTTTACCTTTGCGAGGAAAGATTTTGAATGTAGAAAAAGCGATGCAACATAAGGTATTTGAAAATGAAGAAATTCGCAATATATTTACCGCACTTGGTGTAACTGTTGGAACAGCTGAAGATAGCAAAGCATTAAATTTAGAAAAATTACGTTATCATAAAGTAGTTATTATGTGTGATGCCGATGTCGATGGTTCTCATATTTCTACTTTAATTTTGACTTTCTTTTTCCGTTACATGAAAGAGTTAATTGAGCAAGGTCATGTCTACATTGCAACGCCTCCTTTATATTTAGTTAAAAAAGGAAATAAAAAAGAGTATGCTTGGAATGATGACCAACGCGATTTAGCTAATGAAAGAATGGGCGGAAGTGCTGCAATTCAACGTTATAAAGGTCTTGGAGAGATGAACGCAGAACAATTGTGGGAAACAACTATGAATCCTGAATTCAGAACTTTACGTCAAGTAACTATTGATAGTTTAGCTGATGCAGATCGTATTTTTTCTATGCTAATGGGTGATGAAGTTCCACCTCGTAGAGAATTTATTGAGAAAAATGCGGCTTACGCTAAAATTGATGCATAATTAATGTTTTACATAAATTTATAGATATCAAATTAGCATAATTTACCAATAAATGTTTTATGTTTTTTGGTAAATTTGCACAAAATTAAAACGTTTAATATAATATATTTAAAATGAAAGTAACTATAGTAGGTGCGGGTAATGTGGGTGCAACATGTGCCGATGTTATTTCGTACAGAGGAATTGCAAGTGAAGTTGTGTTAGTAGATATCAAAGAAGGTTTTGCTGAAGGTAAAGCTATGGATATCATGCAATGCGCTACTACAACTGTATTTAACACTCAATTAAGTGGAACAACTGGCGATTATTCAAAAACAGCTGGGAGTGATGTTGTGGTAATTACATCTGGAATTCCAAGAAAGCCAGGAATGACTCGTGAAGAATTAATCGGAATAAATGCGGGAATTGTAAAATCTGTAGCGGATAATGTATTGACGCATTCTCCAAACGCAATTATTGTAGTCGTTTCTAATCCTATGGATACGATGACTTACTTAACGTTAAAAGCAACTGGATTACCCAAAAACAGAGTAATTGGAATGGGTGGAGCTTTAGATAGTTCACGTTTTAAATATTTCTTATCAAAAGCTTTAGACAAACCAGCTAATGATGTACAAGGAATGGTAATTGGAGGTCATGGAGATACAACCATGATTCCTTTAACTCGTTTAGCTTCTTATAATGGTGCTCCAGTTTCTAATTTCTTATCTCAAGATGTGTTGGATAAAGTAGCAGCAGATACGATGGTTGGTGGAGCAACTTTAACAGGTTTATTAGGAACATCGGCTTGGTATGCACCAGGAGCTTCCGTTGCTTATTTAGTGGATAGTATCTTAAACAATCAAAAAAGAATGATTCCGTGTTCAGTATTATTAGAAGGTGAATATGGTCAACAAGACATTTGCTTGGGTGTACCTTGTATTATTGGTAAAAATGGTATTGAACAAATTGTTGATGTTCAATTAAATGATTCAGAAAAGGCTGCATTTGCAAAATCAGCTGATGCTGTTCGTGCAATGAATGCTGATTTAAAATCGGTATTATAATCCAATATAATTTAGAATACGAAACCATCAAGAAATTGATGGTTTTTTTTTGTATCTACTTCGAAATATAAATACGATTTTTAAAATATTATTCTTTATTTATTTTTCAATTTTCAATCCTAAAATGACTCATTTCTAGTTAATAATCTCTTGATTATGCAAAACTTACATAAAAAGCGCATTTTAATCTAAAATAAAATTGCTAAATCCTATTGTAAATTATATATTTGTCCGTTTTTATAATATAGAATTAATAAATTTTAGAGTAATGCAGAATAGAGGACTTATTAAATTTTTCGCAATTATCTTTGCCTTGGTATGTATATACCAGCTTTCTTTTACTTTTGTAGCTAGTGGAATCGAAAAAGATGCTAAAGCTTTTGCAAAAGGAGATTCAAAAAAAGAATTAGCTTATTTAGATTCAATCGGTAAAGTAGAGGTGTATCCTGTTTTAGGATATACATTCAATGAAGTTAGACAAAAACAATTAAATAAAGGTCTTGACTTAGAAGGAGGAATCAATGTTATTCTTCAAATATCAGTTAAAGATGTTTTGAAAGGATTAGCTAATGATTCAAAAAATGCTGCCTTCAATAAAGCATTAGCAGATGCAAAAACCAATCAACAAGGAAATCAAGATTATATAGATGCATTTTTTGTAGAAGCAAATAATGCTAATATCAATTTGGCTGCTGCCGATATTTTTGGAAACAGAAATTTAGAAGCAGAGATCAAAAACGGAATGACTAACAAACAAGTTGAACCTATTGTAAAAAAGAAAGTTCTAGAGTCTGTTGAAAGCGCATTCAACGTATTAAGAAAACGTATTGATCAATTTGGTGTTACGCAACCAAACATTCAAATGTTAGGTAATTCAGGAAGAATTTTGGTAGAATTACCAGGTGCAAAAGACGTAGATCGTATTAAAAATTTATTGCAAGGAACGGCTCAATTAGAGTTTTGGGAAACTTATAAATTAGAAGAAGTTTCAGGTTTTGTTATGGCTGCTGATGAAGCACTGAAGAAAACTGAAATTGCAATTAAAGCTGCACCTGTTAAAAAAGCGGGTATTGACTCATTATTAACAGATAAAGCTGATACAGCTTCAGCTAAAACTAGCCCATTTTTAGGTAAAATGGTTGGCCCTGGTCAACAAGGAATTGGTTTTTTCAATGTTAAAGATACTGCTGTAATCAATAGTTATTTAAAAAGAGATGACATCAGAGCTTTATTACCAGCAACATTATCTAATATTAGATTTGCATGGGGAAAAGTTAATCCTAAAATGCCAGATGCAACTGAATTATACGTTTTAAAAGGGACTAGAGATAATGTAGCGCCATTAAGTGGTGGTGTTATCGTTGATGCTAAAGATACTTTTGATCAATTTGGTAAGCCAGCAGTTTCTATGCAAATGAATGCAAATGGTGCAAGAATTTGGGAAAAAATTACTGGTGCAGTATCTCAACAAGGAAATGCAATTGCTATTGTTTTAGATAATACAGTATATTCTGCTCCAGGAGTAAGTAAAGGTGCTATTACAGGTGGTCAATCAGAAATTTCTGGAAACTTTACTTTAGAAGAAACTAAAGATTTAGCTAATGTATTAAGAGCAGGTAAATTACCAGCAGCTGCTGAAATTATTCAATCTGCTGAAGTTGGTCCATCATTAGGACAAAAAGCTATTGATGCAGGTATTATTTCATCATTGGTAGGATTTATTCTTGTGTGTGTATGGATGGTGTTTTACTATGGTAGAGCAGGTTGGTACGCTAATGCGGCTTTATTATTAAACGTATTATTCTTATTTGGAGTAATGGCAAGTTTTGGTTTTGTATTAACATTACCAGGTATTGCAGGTATCGTATTAACTTTGGGTACTGCAGTTGATGCGAACATCATTATTTATGAAAGAGCAAAAGAAGAATTACGTGAAGGTAAATCTCTTGCCGATATAGTTGATATATCATACGGATGGAAAGGAGCTATGCGTTCTATTGTTGATGCAAACGTTACGCACATTTTAACAGGTATTATTTTATTCGTATTTGGAACAGGTCCTATTCAAGGATTTGCTTTAACCCTATTAATTGGTATTTTTACCTCTTTATTTACCTCAATTTTTATCGCTAGAATTTTTATCGATAGAGATATTGCTAAAAATAGAACATTAACTTTTTCAACAGCTATAACTAAGAATTGGTTTACAGGATTCCATTTTGATTTTATTAAAGTTAAAAAATGGACTTATTTGTTTTCATCAATTGTAGTTGTTGTTAGTTGTGTATCATTCTTTGTGAATGGTTTAGATGAAGGTGTTGATTTTGTTGGAGGAAGAACATACCAAGTTAAATTTGAAAAACCGGTAGAATCAAATGTAGTTTCTGAAGAACTTTCTAAAGAGTTTGGATTACCAGTTGAAGCAAAAGTTTTTGGTGATGCTGATCAATTGAAAATTACAACAAAATATAAAATTAAAGAAGAAGGTATTGCAATTGACAAAGAAGTAAATGAGAAGCTTTATAATGCACTTAAAAAGTACTTCAATGAAGGTTTAACATACGAAAAATTCATCAACTTATATGAAGGTAAAAAATTCGGCGTATTATATGGTTCAAAAGTAAGTCCGACTATCTCTGCCGATATTAAAACAAACTCGTTTTGGGCTGTTATTGGCGCAATGTTAGTCGTTGCTTTATACTTAGTAATCTCGTTCAGAAAATATGGATATTCTATTGGAGCTGTTGCTGCAGTAGCACATGACGTTATTTTTGTATTAGGAGTTTATTCACTTTGTTATAAATTTATGCCTTTCCATATGGAAATGGATCAACACTTTATCGCAGCGATCTTAACCGTTATTGGATATTCTATGAATGATACCGTAATTGTATTTGATAGAATTAGAGAGTTTTTAGATGGTAAACGTAAGGGGACTTTCAAAGAAGTGGTAAATGCATCAATTAATACAACCCTTTCAAGAACGTTAAATACTTCATTAACGATGATTATGGTATTATTAATTATGTTCATCTTTGGTGGTGAATCTATCAGAGGATTTATCTTTGCCATGTTAATAGGTATTATCATTGGAACTTACTCTTCTTTATTCATTGCAACTCCAGTATTGGTTGACTCAATGAAGAAAAGTGATATCGATGAAATTGAAAAAAGACATGCTGAATAATTAATTTCAGATGATGATATATTTAAAGCTGCTTTCCATAGGATAGCAGCTTTTTTTATATGCAAACTTCTTACATATGCTTCGGCGATTGTTTAAACGAAATTGATATTCTACTATTTGATTAATTACAGACTATAATAGCAACTATTTTAATATTATCGAAGTCTCGTGAACTTAAATAAAAAAGCGTTTAGAATTGACTAAACGCTTTTTTAATTTCTATTTAAATGTTTTGTTTATGCTTTATGTGCCTCCTTAGCTTTAATTACAAAATAGAATCCAATTATAATAAATGGGATACTTAACCATTGCCCTGTTGAAAGAGCATTGAAAATAGGATATTCTTCAAAACCACCTTGGCTTTCTTTTACAAATTCAACTACAAAACGAATTGACCACAATAAAATTAAAAACATCCCAAACAAATAACCAGCTTTATTTCTAGCTTCGGTTTTCCAATATAAAAACATCAAAATAACAAATACAAGTACATAACATATGGCTTCATATAATTGTGCAGGATGTTTTGTTACTACATTTGCTAATAATTCAGAAAATTGTGGATTAGTTTCTATGGCATTATATGCTTCATTAGCACTATTAGTTTGTGTAAGTTGCATTGCTTCTCTAGCGCTATATTGATCTCTAAGAAATTTAATTCCGAAAGAAGAAGTAGTTTGAGTTCCTACGATTTCAGAATTAAAAAAATTACCTAAACGAATAAAAATTGCACCTAATGAAACGGGTATTACAATTCGATCTAAAATCCATAAAAATGAACGTTTTATTACGCGTTTTTGAATGTAAAACATAGTAGCTATTATTGCAATTGCTGCTCCATGGCTGGCTAGTCCTGCAAATCCTGTAAAATGAAGCGATGGTTTTGTGCTTATTGGAAATAAAATACTCCATGGATCGTCATTAAATAATTCGGGTTGATAAAAAATCACATGACCTAATCGTGCACCAAGCATTGTAGCTACAAGTGTATAGATAAATAATTTATCTAATGCTTCAACTGATTCGTTTTCTCTATTAAATATTGGCTTCATAACATACCAGCCTAATCCAAAGGCTAACACCCATGAAAGACTGTAAAAACGAAGCATAAAAAAACCTAAGTCAATTCCTTCTGAAGGATTCCAAACCATGTTAAGTGCGTGAATCATAATTTTTGTTTCTGATTAATGCGTAAAAATAATTATTATTATTGGGAAACGTGTTAAAATTGTCCAAAGAAATTAATAAGTAAACTAATATCAAGGCACAGGATCATAACCACTTTTTCCCCAAGGATTACAACTAATTATCCTTTTTACAGATAACCAACCTCCTTTTAACAATCCGTGTTTTGTAAATGCCTGTAAAGAATAATTTGAACAACTGGGTTCAAAACGGCATGCTGCAGGTGTAAATGGCGAAATAGCTACTTGATAAAATCGTATAAGAATGATAAAAGGTAAAATGAAAACATCTTTTAACCGATTAATTTTAAATGCTTTATGATTGCTGCACATTGTTGTAAGATTACAAGACAAAAATACAATTTTGGTCCATTAGTTTTGATATTTTAAGACTAAAATAAAATACAAACAATGACTTTTATCAGTTTATATGTTGGTTTATGACAATAAATTTGTTCTATTAATATTAAACTAAAACATAAAATGAAAAAATTATTAGTATTAGCAGGAATTGCATTATTGAGTTTTAATGCAAACGCACAAGAACAAAAAGGTCTAAAAGGGGCTTGGTTTGCTACATCGCAATTTGGATATCAACAAACAAAAACTGCAGATGCAAAACAAACTAATTCCTCAGTGGTGCCAATCGTTGGTACATTTGTTACCCCGTCTGTTGCAGTAGGAGCTGGACTTGGTTATATGAATATTAAAAATGAAGATGCTGGAGGAACAAATGCAAATACAGGATTGTTAGTAGTAGAACCATTAGTAAGAAAGTATTGGAATGTTGCTGGAAATTTCTATTTCTTTGGACAAGTTGCATCCCCATTTATTTCTGGTAAAGAGAAAGAAAGTGATTTAAAAGTTACGCAATTCGGAGTATCAATGTCTGGTGGTTTTGATTATTTTGTGACTAAAAATTTCTCTGTAGAGTTTTCATACGATTTAGCAAACTTTACTCAAACAACATTAAAACCTACTGCTGGAGATAAAACCACTGTTACAAATTTCTCATTAGCACATGTAGCTACTACAGAACCAGTTTATGTAGATGCTTTGGGTGGATCAATGCCAAATTTAACAACACCTTTGTCATTTGGTTTTAAATTTATATTCTAAAATTTTAGAGTATTGGTTAGTTTAAATAGTAAGTAGGGCTGTCTAATTAGATGGCTCTATTTCTTTTAACAAAAAAAAAGCACAACTTTTAAGGCTGTGCTTTTTTTGTTAAATATAATTTCTAAATAGAAAAAGTCGTTCCTTCTTTTCCGTCTTTGATGATAATGCCAAGCTCTTGAAGTTTGTCTCTAATTTCATCAGATAGTGCGAAGTTTTTATTTGCTCTTGCTTCATTTCGCATTTGAATTAGCATCTCAACCACACCTTTAAGTTTCTCTGTTCCATTTGCTCCAGCTGAAGATGTGTTATTTAACCCCAATACAGTAAAAATAAAATCAGAAAGTGTATCAGATAAAAGTGTAATATCTTCCGAAGTTAAAGTTGCAGCTCCATCATTCACTAAATTGATAAAACGCGCTCCTTCAAATAATTGTGCAATTAAAATAGGCGTATTAAAGTCATCATTCATAGCGTCATAACAACTTTGTTTCCATGAAGTAATGTCTAATGACGAAGTTGCACTTGGTTGTAATGAAGGTATTAATTTATATGCCTCAATTAATCGATTATATCCTTTTTCACTAGCCACCATGGCATCATTTGAAATATCTAAAACACTTCGGTAATGCGCTTGTAAAAAGCAAAAACGTACAATATTTGGTTCAAATGATTTTTCAAAAAAATTATTTTCACCCGAAATTAATTCCATCGGTAAAATATAATTTCCAGTTGACTTACTCATACGTAATCCATTCATGGTTAGCATATTAGTATGCATCCAAAAATTAACTGGCGAATGTCCGTTACAAGCAGTTCCTTGTGCTACTTCACATTCGTGATGTGGAAATTTCAAATCCATTCCACCTCCATGAATATCAAAAGTTTCTCCTAAGTATTTAGTACTCATTGCGGTACACTCTAAGTGCCAACCTGGAAATCCTTCTCCCCAAGGAGAATTCCAACGCATAATATGAGCCGGTGAAGCATTTTTCCATAGTGCAAAATCTTGTGGATTCTTCTTTTCAGTTTGTCCGTCTAAATCACGCGTATTAGCAAATAATTCATCGATATTTCGATTACTTAGTGCTCCATAATTCAAGCCCTTTTCGTTATAAGCAAAAACATCGAAATACACAGAACCATTGCTTTCATATGCAAAACCCAATTCAATTAACTTTTGGGTTAATTCTATTTGTTCTACAATATGACCTGTTGCAGTAGGTTCAATTGTTGGAGGAAGAAAATTGAAAGTATCTAAAACCTTATGAAAATCGACAGTATATTTCTGAACAATTTCCATGGGTTCTAATTTTTCTAAGCGCGATTGTTTTACAAATCGATCGTTTGAAACATCTCCATCATCTGTTAAATGACCAGCATCGGTAATATTTCTAACATATCGCACTTTATAATCAAGATGTAATAAATATCTATAAATTACATCAAAACTCATAAAAGTTCGAACATTGCCTAAATGTACATTGCTATAAACTGTTGGCCCACAAACATACATACCTATTGCTCCTGGATGAATAGGAGTAAAGGTTTCTTTTTCACCAGATAAGGTATTGTATATTTTAAGCGGCTGATTTTTATATAGTTCCATTAGTGCGATTGCTCGATTTTAGTATTGATTGATTTTTAAATTAAAACTGAGTATCTAACTTTATATAATCTAAAAATTCTCTTTTTACTTTGTCTTCTTTAAATTTACCACCAAATTCAGCTGTAACAGTGCTACTTTCTATATCTCTAATACCTCTAGAATTTACACATAAATGTTTGGCGTCAATTACGCAAGCTACATCCATTGTGCCTAAAACATTTTGTAATTCTTGCACAATCTGCATAGTTAAACGTTCTTGTACTTGAGGTCTTTTGGCATAAAAATCAACCACACGATTCATTTTTGATAAACCTACGACTGTGCCATTAGAAATATAAGCAACATGGGCACGTCCTACTATTGGTAATAAGTGGTGTTCACAAGTAGAATAAACAACTATGTTTTTTTCTACAAGCATTTCACCATATTTATATTTGTTTTCAAAGGTAGATGAACTTGGTTTTTTAGCAGGATTTAAGCCACCAAAAATTTCTTTAACAAACATCTTTGCAACACGATTAGGTGTTCCTTTCAAACTATCATCAGTTAAATCTAGACCAAGAGTATTTAAAATATGCTCAACATCTTTTTTTATTGATTCAATTTTTTCATCATCAGAAATAGCAAATGCATCAACTCGCAAAGGTGTTTGTGCACTTGTTGCAATATGATTGTTTCCTAATTCTTCTTGAAAATCCTCGTTTTGTTTCATTATTTTAAATTAATTTCTTGGTAATTTTTGAATACGCAAAGATAAATAATAAACTAACATCGAATAAATAAAGGAACGTCTTTTTTACAAACCATCCTTTATTGTTCGACATAAATAAATGTTTATTTAATAGAATTGTAAACGTTAATTGCTTCTTTTAGAATTTCAACAGCCTTAATTAAATCTTCTTTTTTAAGTACATAGGCAATACGCACTTCATCAAGGCCTACGTTTGGTGTTGAGTAAAATCCAGCTGCAGGAGCAACCATAACAGTTTCGCCATTAAAATCATAAGTTTCTAATAACCATTGAGCAAATTTATCGGCATTATCAACGGGCAATTTTGCAATACAATAAAAAGCTCCTTTTGGAGTAGCAACTGTAACCCCATCAATTTTTTGTAATGCAGCAATTAATACATCTCTTCTTTCTTTATATTCAGAAATGACATCGTCAAAATAGCTTTGTGGAGTTTCTAAAGCGGCTTCACTGGCAATTTGGGCATAGGTTGGCGGACTCAATCGTGCTTGTGCAAATTTCATTGCCGTTGCCATCACTTCTTTGTTTTTTGAAACAATACAGCCAATTCTTGCCCCACACATACTATATCGTTTGGAAACCGAATCAATCATAATAGCATGTTCCTCTAAACCGGCAACATTCATTACCGAAAAGTGCTTTTCACCATCATAAATAAATTCTCTATACACTTCATCAGCAATCAAAAACAAATCGTGCTTTTTTACTATTTCTGCCAATTTTAAAATTTCTTCCTGTGAATACAAATAACCTGTTGGGTTGCCTGGATTACAAATTAAGATTGCTTTTGTTTTTGGCGTAATTAATTTTTCAAAAGCTTCAATTGGAGGTAAAGCAAAACCGGTTTCAATTCCTGAAATTACAGGAACTACTTTTACTCCTGAAGCAGTAGAAAAACCATTATAATTAGCATAAAAAGGTTCAGGAATTATGATTTCATCACCGCTATCCATGGTGCTTCCCATAGCAAAAAGTAGGGCTTCAGAACCACCTGTGGTAATAATAATATCTTGTGTTTCAATAGGTAAACCGTGATTTTTATAATATTGCGATAGTTTTGTTCTGTAGCTCTCAAAACCAGCAGAATGACTATATTCTAAAACACTAATGTCAGCATTTTTTACTGCTTGAAGTGCAACTTCAGGTGTTTTAATATCGGGTTGTCCAATGTTTAAATGATACACTTTGTTACCTTTCTTCTTTGCAATTTCAGCGTAGGGAACCAATTTTCTAATTGGAGATTCAGGCATTTGTTGACCTTTTATTGAAACTTTTGGCATGGTATATTTTTTTAAGATTCGCAAAATTGCGATTTTTTTTTGTGAATTACCTACTATTATTTTTAAAAAAAAGCCTCAATTTATATGAGGCTTACTTTTTTTATGAATTGGGTAAGGTCTTTTTCTTGACTAAGGGGCTTACTTCTTCTTTTACAATTACAGTTCCTTTAATTCGCAGAGGAACCATTCCGTCTGGTTTATTAACGGCATTACTTTCAATAGTAATGGTTTTACTAATGGGGCCAGGATTCATGTTGTATTGCACTTTTATCAGACCTTTAGCGCCTGGAGCAATTGGATCTTTAGGCCATTCTGGAACCGTGCAACCACAACTCGATTTAGCATTTCTAATTAAAAGGGGTTCGTCTCCCGTATTTGTAAATTCAAATACACGAATACCATCATCTTTTCCTTTTTCTACTTCGCCATAATTGATGGTTTCTTCTTTAAACTCAATTTTAGGACCTTTTTGAGCTAAGGAAGTCAAACCAATCAATACGGTAATAAAAACAAATAATTTTTTCATCATTATATGAATTAATAGGTTGCTGTAAAATTAATTAAATATAAGTAACGAACAAACTACACCTAACATTTTTTTTATTTTAGTGTTATCGTTACTTTTGCACTTAGTAATGCAAAAAACATACCAAAGTTGCTTTTTTTGAGAAGCGAATGGCTCGGGACTTATTTGTAATCCATATTCCCGCTGTTCGCTCTACAAGGTGCCGCTTCCATCGGGGCTAGAAAGCAAATTTTTCGATTTTTTGTAGCCATTATTTTAAAAATATTCAGCGTAAATCTGAAATCAAAAATCTAATATCTGAAATCTAAAATTATATGATTCCCGCACAATTCAACGCTAAAGAAGTAGAACAAAAGTGGTATGACTACTGGATGAAAAATGATTATTTTTCTTCAAAACCCGACCACAGAACGCCCTATACAATTGTTATTCCGCCACCTAATGTAACGGGAGTCTTACACATGGGGCACATGTTGAATAATACCATTCAAGATGTATTAATTCGTCGTGCGCGTTTAAAAGGATTTAATGCGTGTTGGGTACCAGGAACCGATCATGCTTCTATTGCAACCGAAGCAAAAGTAGTGGCCAAGTTAAAAGAAGAAGGCATCAATAAAAACGATTTAACGCGTGAAGAATTTTTAAAACATGCCTGGGAATGGACTGATAAATACGGCGGAACCATTTTAGAACAATTAAAACAATTAGGTTGTTCTTGCGATTGGAATCGTACCAAGTTTACAATGGATGACGATATGTCAGCTTCTGTAATTCATTCGTTTGTAGATTTATACAACAAAGGTTTGATTTACCGCGGTTACCGAATGGTAAACTGGGATCCAGAAGCAAAAACCACATTATCTGACGAAGAAGTAATCTTTGAAGAACGCCAAGGAAAATTATATTTCATCAAATACAAAATTGAAGGTTCAGTAGATTTCTTAACGGTTGCCACGACTCGTCCAGAAACTATTTTTGGAGATACCGCAATTTGTATCAATCCAAATGACGAGCGTTTTTCGCATTTAAAAGGTAAAAAAGCTATTGTTCCTATTTGTGGTAGAGTAGTGCCAATCATCGAAGACGAATATGTAGATGTTGAATTTGGAACCGGTTGTTTAAAAGTAACTCCGGCGCACGATACCAATGATAAAACTTTAGGTGACAAACACAATTTAGAAATCATCGATATTTTCAATGAAGATGCGACTTTGAATTCTTACGGATTGCATTATCAAGGAAAAGACAGATTCGTAGTTCGTGAAGAAATTGCTAAAGAATTGGAAACTATCGGAGCTTTAGCAAAAACAGAAACCCATTTGAATAAAGTAGGAACTTCTGAACGAACAAAAGCCGTAATCGAACCAAGATTATCAGATCAATGGTTCTTAAAAATGGAAGATTTGGTAAAACCAGCCATCAAAGCCGTTTTAGAATCAGACGAAATCAAATTATATCCAAGTCGTTTTAATAATACATATGCACATTGGTTAAACAACATTCGCGATTGGAATATTTCTCGTCAATTGTGGTGGGGACAACAAATTCCAGCTTATTATTATGGTGATGGAAAAGAAGATTTCGTAGTAGCAGAAACAAAAGAACAAGCTTTAGCATTAGCTCAAGCTAAAACCAATAATAAACAATTAACCATAAACGACCTAACTCAAGACGCTGACGCATTAGATACTTGGTTCTCATCATGGTTATGGCCAATGGCAGTTTTTGGAGGTGTTTTAAACCCAGAAAATGAAGATTTTAAATACTATTATCCAACGAATGATTTAGTTACCGGACCCGATATTTTGTTCTTTTGGGTAGCCCGTATGATTATTGCAGGTTATGAATATGCTGGAGAAAAACCATTTTCAAATGTTTATTTAACCGGATTAGTTCGTGATAAGCAAGGACGTAAGATGTCTAAATCATTAGGGAATTCGCCTGATCCACTAGGACTAATTGAAAAATTTGGTGCCGATGGTGTTCGTATGGGATTGTTATTGAGTGCTTCGGCAGGAAATGATATTTTATTTGACGAAGAATTATGCAATCAAGGAAAAGGATTTTCAAATAAAATTTGGAACGCTTTCAAACTGATAAAAGGTTGGGAAGTAGCGGATATTGCACAACCAGAATCATCAAAAGTGGCGATTGAATGGTATGAAGCCAAATTGCAACAAACCTTAGTTGAAATTGAAGATAATTTTGATAAATACCGTTTGTCCGATGCGTTAATGGCAATTTACAAATTGGTGTGGGACGATTTTTGTTCGTGGTTCTTAGAAATGATTAAACCAGGCTACCAACAACCAATTGATAAAGCAACTTTTGATAAAGCGATCGAAATGTTGGAAGCTAATTTGAAATTATTGCATCCATTCATGCCGTTTTTAACGGAAGAATTGTGGCACTACATTGCAGAAAGAACGCCTGAACAAGCGTTGATTGTAGGGGAGTGGCCAACAGCCAAACCATTTAATGCACAATTAATAGTCGATTTTGATTTTGCAACCGAAGTCATTTCAGGCATTCGAACCATTCGTAAAGACAAAAACATATCGTTTAGAGATGCCATTGAATTACGCGTGATGAATAATGAAAAGGCAGTAACCCATTTCGATTCGGTGGTTCAGAAATTAGGAAATGTTTCAACTTTAGAGTATGTTTCAGATAAAGTAGACGGGGCCTTATCGTATCGTGTGAAATCAAACGAGTATTTTATACCGATTACAGGCGCTATTGATGTGGAAGCAGAAATTGCAAAATTAACCGAAGAGTTAGACTACACCAAAGGATTCTTACGCTCGGTGCAAGGCAAATTGTCTAACGAGAAATTTGTAGCTGGAGCACCCGAACAAGTCATTGCTAACGAACGAAAAAAAGAAGCCGATGCGTTGGCAAAAATTACGATGATTGAGCAAAGTTTGGCCGGTTTGAAATAGTATATTTTAGTATAAAAAAAATCCCGAGTTTGCGTTCGGGATTTTTTATGTTTATTGTGGGCACGGATTACAAATCCGCGCTATCGGGTTTTTTCAGACTATTAATTATTGCTTTCTTCAGATTCTTTTTGTTTAAATCTTAGATGCCTTAATTTCCTTTCTACCTCAAATATTTCTTCATTGACTTTTTGAAAATGCATATAGCAAGCAAAAGGAATAACGGCTAGATAGATAAGCCCGAAAGACAATACAGCATCTTCGTAACCCAATTTATCCGACATACTTTCTCTACGCATTGGAATATAAGGCAAAAGAAACGGTCCGATAATTCCAATTAAAATAAGTTTCAAAACACCCCATTTTTTCTTTGGAAGTTCAATCAGTTGTCTTTCCAAATGTTTCTCTTCCTCACTTTTTACATTTTCAATGTTTTCCATACGTTTAGGATTTGGACTTTTTAGAGTTTTCGTTTTTTCAAACTGACGGCAATCCCGAGTTTGCGCTCGAGATTCTTTGTATAATGTACGTTGTACTATATTTAACAACGATTATTTTTACTCAAGTCGCGTTTAAAAAGCACTTTATTATCTTTGGCAATATAATCGCCCCTAATAATCAAATACGGGTGGTTGTTAGAATACCCAGCACTGTGGCTTTTGAGGCTAATTTTATCGTTAACTTGTAGGTTTTTTAATTGTTCAAACTCTTTAGAAACAAATTGCATCATGTAGGTTTCTCCTTCAATTTGCACCAATAGCCATTTCGGGCCTTTTCCTTTTGCTCCTTCACGCTCAAACGTAACCGAAGTCACTACCGCTTCCATGGTTGTGAATTCTTGAAGTTGCTTTCTTATGTTATCATGACTCGCTTTTATTTTTTTTCCTTCTGGAGAATTTTGCCATTTTTTGTATTGAATGCCGTCTGGTGAGGCTTCCCATTTTGCTCGCGCTTCCCGATTGGCTTTTTGTTGCGCTTCGGTCAACGGTTTTGGTGCCGTTTTCGAAACAGTTGTGATTTCTTTTTTTTCTTCACAATTGGTGAACAATTGGCTGCTAATTAGCACAATCAATAACATCAGTATTATACTATTTTTTTTCATGGTTTCTTTAATGAATTGGTAAACGAATTTAATGTAAATATTTAATTAACATGTTAACAAAACCATAAACTTATAGCAATAGCTGATTTGTAATTTATTGAAGATGAACAATTCAATCCACTATTTAATCACCAAATCATATTTTTTCAAAAGACCCGCCAAATTTTCAGTGGAAAAAATAGCTCTTTTTAGTTTGTTTTTTTCAGGATCTATGATGAAATCATAACTAGTAGAAAAATCGGTTTTATTAGCAGTGGTGCCAATGAAAACAGCATGTCTTAAATTACAATTATCAAATAGTGCTTCGGTTAAATCGCTTTCCATAAAGTCTACCGCAATCATGCTGCAATTAATGAACTGCATTTTTTTGAGTTTCAAACTGTAAAATTGGGCATAATCTAACAAACTATCTTTGAAGTGAAATTCATATAAAATTTGGTCGGTCATGGCAAAGTTAACAGCTGTAAAATCGCAATTGGTAAACCATACATCGCGCAACGAAACGTGGTTGATTTTCGTGTTTTTAAAATTACAATCAAAAAAAATACAATCTATAAATGTTACTGCGGTAAAGGAACACGCTGTAAAATCGCATTTAGTAAACGTGCAATTTTCATATTCTTTAAACTTGATATCATTTTCTGCGTAAATAATATCGGTAAATTGTTCATCAATTATATAATCTGCGTGCATGATTTTATTTTAGATTCGTAAAACTAGTTTAATTTTATGAATCAGAATAAAATTATTTAGTTAAAAATAGTATATTCGTAAAAATTTTGGGGATGTAGCTCAGTTGGCTAGAGTGCTTGACTGGCAGTCAAGAGGTCGTGGGTTCGAGCCCCATCTTCTCCACAGAATCCTGTTTCGGCAGGATTTTTTATTTTAAAAACCTTCAAAAACGCCAAGTCCAAATAACGCAAAATCGTATTTTACAGGGTCGTTTGGATCTAAAAAATGGAGTTGTGCATCGAGTTCAGCAACAGCCTTTGCATCGTTTTGTGTGCGGTGGAGTAAACCTAATTTTCGAGCTACATTACCCGAGTGAACATCAAGTGGGCAAGAAAGTGCTGCGGGTGAAATGCTTTTCCAAATACCCAAATCGACACCTTTAGTATCTTTTCGAACCATCCAACGTAAATACATGTTAATACGCTTAGCAGCAGAACCATTGATTGGGTCGGAAATATGTTTCTCTGTTCGAACTAAATGTGGAATCTCAAAAAATAACTGTTTAAATTCAGAAATGGTGTGTTGCATCGTTATATTTTCTTTCGAAAAAACAGCTTCTAATCCGTTATGATTTTGGTAAATGTGTCGCAAGCCTTTCATAAATCCGATGAGATCTTGTCCGTTAAAAGTGCGATGCACAAAATTTTCTAACGCTTCTAAATGTGTTTCCGAATGATTCATGACAAAATCGTAGGGAGAGTTTCCCATTAAATTCATCATTTTAGAGGCATTGTTGATGATCATTTTGCGATTTCCCCAAGCAATAGTAGCCGCTAAAAACCCAGCTATTTCAATATCTTCCTTTAATGAATACAAATGCGGAATCTGAATCGGATCGCTTTCAATGAAATTAGGATTGTTGTACAACTCGACTTTTTCGTCAAGAAATTCTTTTAACTCTGATTGTGTCATATTTTTTTAACATATAAGTCATATAAGTTCTTTTTAGAAAACACTTAAATGTACTTTTTAATAACTTGTAAAAGTTCATTTAAGTTTATGTGACTTATGTGTTAATCAATTTAAATTGTTACAATATTTCCATCTATCATCGTAAGTTTTCTATCGGCCATGTTTGCCAATTCTTCATTATGGGTAACAATAACAAACGTTTGTCCAAATTCATCACGCAATTTAAAAAACAATTCGTGCAAGTTTTGAGCCGAAGTTTTATCTAAATTTCCTGAAGGTTCATCGGCAAAAATAACAGCAGGTTTATTGATTAATGCCCTTGCCACAGCAACACGTTGTTGTTCACCACCCGAAAGCTCGCTCGGTTTGTGATGCATTCTTTCAGCTAAACCTAAATAGGTTAATATTTTTTTTGCTTCTGATGCTACTGCTGATTTTTCATTTTTTGCAATCAAGCCTGGTATACAAACATTTTCTAACGCCGAAAATTCGGGAAGTAATTGATGAAATTGAAAAATAAATCCTAAATGTGTATTTCTGAAGTTAGACAACGCAATATCGGTTAAGTTTAGAACTGATTTCCCATTGATTTCTAATAGTGTATCTGTATGTTTTTGCGGAAGATCTAAAGTGCCTAAAATTTGAAGTAACGTTGTTTTTCCGGCACCTGATGCTCCTACAATAGAAACAATTTCACCTTTTTGAATATATAAATCAACGCCTTTTAATACGTGTAATGAATCGTAATATTTTTGTAGATTTTTTGCAAGTATCATACCACTAGTTTTTACAAAGAAACAAAGATTTTTGCCTAATAAAAAATCAAATCCTTATCTATTTTCATCAACCAAACGATAAACTTTCGTTAAAATGTAATTTATGTTTAATATTTTACTACTTTTGTTAAACAAAATAATTTAAAATGAAAATAGTATTACCCCTATCATTGTTTAGTTTTTGTTTTGCCAATGTTTCTTGCGTGGCTAAAGACAATTCGTTAGCGGAAATAGATAATAAGAATAATATTCAAGTTGAAATTACAAAAGGTATGGAAGTTGCAACATTTGCTGGCGGTTGTTTTTGGTGTACAGAAGCCATTTTTTTAGAAATTGATGGCGTTGAAAAAGTAGTTTCGGGATATATTGGTGGTAAAACGTTGAATCCTACCTATAAGGATATTTGTTCAGGAGAAACTGGTCATGCCGAAGCGATACAAATAACATTTGATCCAAAGAAAGTGACCTATGAAGATTTATTAGAAGTTTTCTTTGGTACACATGACCCAACAACTTTAAATCGACAAGGAGCTGATGTTGGGACGCAATACCGAAGTGAAATTTTTTATCATTCTGAAGCTCAAAAAGATAAAGCAGAAAAATACATTTCATTAATTGGTAGGGAAAAATTGTATGATAAGGAGATAGTAACTAAAGTATCTGAAGCTACATTTTTTTATCCTGCAGAAGAATATCATCAAAACTATTACAATCAAAATGCAGAGCAAGGTTATTGCCAAATGGTTATTGCTCCAAAATTGGAAAAACTACGTAAGTATTATAAATCGAAATTAAAATAGAAGGGAAAATTATTATGAATACTACTTTAGAGAAAGAAATATTTGATATTATAGGTGACAATCACCAAATGACCTCTGTTGAAACTCCTTTACGACCAGATGCTTTTCATCGTTCTGATGCTCAAAAAATGGAAGTTATTGAACAACATTTCGAGATTATTATGAAAGAGTTAGGTTTAGATTTAACCGATGATAGCTTGCAGGGAACGCCGCATCGTGTAGCAAAGATGTTTGTTCAAGAAATTTTTTCGGGATTGAATCCAGCAAATAAACCAAAAATATCAGTTTTTGACAATTCGTATCAATATGATAAAATGTTGGTGGAAGCAAATATCAGTTTTAATTCAACTTGCGAACATCATTTTTTACCAATTGTAGGTAAAGCACACATTGGATATGTTTCATCTGGTAAAGTTATTGGCTTGTCAAAATTAAATAGAATTGTGGATTATTATGCACGCCGACCTCAAGTTCAAGAGCGAATGATTATGCAGATTTTTAATGAACTGAAATCGGTTTTAGAGACAGATAACGTTATGATTGTGATGGAAGCAACCCATTTATGTGTATCGAGTCGCGGAATTAAGGATGAAAGCAGTTATACTTCTACGTTACAGTATGGAGGTGTTTTTAATCAGAAAGAATTTAGAGATGATTTTTACAAAATGATTCATAAAGAATAATTTGGCATTTATTTTGTTAGATTCATGTTCTAATTGAATTTTACCTAATGACAAATCTTATACAAAATCAAAAAAAAGACCCTAAACAAATCAAATTAATTTTAAGTTTGCTTTTTGATGGGATTGGTTTACTATCCTATACGATTCCCTTTTTAGGTGAAGGTATTGATATTATTTGGGCACCTATTTCCGGATTACTTTTGGCCTATATGTACAAAGGTACTGTAGGAAAAATTGCAGGTATTCTCGGATTTATAGAAGAGTTAATTCCAATGTTAGATTTTATACCTACATTTACCCTAACATGGTTATATACTTATGTTTTCAAGTTTGGAGATAAAAAATAATAGTAAAGGAGCAATTATTGCTCCTTTTTTAGTTTTGAATCGATATAATTTGCTATAAAACCCAATTTTAATCGTTTCAACATTTTTTTTTCAAATTCCCAAAAAAATGAAAATTGACCAAAAATAAACCCTAAAAAGACTAAAAGTATTTGGTAAATAGGAAAAATTAATAATAGACGTAACACGCGATACAACCAATGCGGTTCGAAGGTATCGGGAATTCCTATTAATGACAAAAAAGGTTTTGCTAATTGTAAGGAACTAAATCCGGTAATTGCAAATACTATAAAAATAATTACAATTTGTTTATTATTCGTAACACCCCAACGTTCTTTTAGTTTTTTCATGAGAATATTAAGTCGTATTATTTTCCAATTTAAAATATAGCCAAAATTAAAAAAAAGCATCGATACTATCGATGCTTTTAACGTATAATGCTAATAAAATTAGTTGTTTTTTAATAAACTTATAATTTGTTCTGCTAATTCGGTTCCAATTCGATCTTGGGCTTCTTCCGTCGCCGCACCAATATGTGGAGTTAATGAAATTTTCGGATGCATTAATATTTGAATTTCTGGTGTAGGTTCGTTCTCAAATACATCTAAACCGGCAAATAAAACTTTACCTTCATCTAATGCCTCAATTAAAGCAACTTCATTTATAACACCACCACGGGCACAGTTTACAATTCCAACATTATTTTTCATCAATTGGAATTCAGCTTTATCAATTACGTAGCCATCTTGTGCAGGAACATGTAACGTAATAAAATCAGAATTTTTGAAAATTTCTTCTAATGAATCTGTAACAATTTTCACATCGATAAATTGTCCGTCATAGAAATCAACACGAATTACCGCTTCATTTACAAATTTATCGGTTGCAATTACTTTCATTCCTAATCCTAACGCCATTTTTGCAACTGCTTGTCCAATTCTTCCAAAACCAACAATTCCTAATGTTTTACCACGTAGTTCAATACCGTTTGCATAGGCTTTTTTCAATCCGTCAAAATTAGTATCGCCCTCTAAAGGCATATTTCTATTAGCATCATGTAAAAAACGAACTCCTGTAAATAAATGAGCAAAAACCAATTCGGCAACACTTTCAGAGGATGAAGCAGGTGTATTGATTACGTGTAATCCTTTTTCACGAGCATAAGCTACATCTATATTATCCATTCCAACACCACCACGACCAATGATTTTTAAACCAGGGCAAGCATCAATAATATCTTTACGTACTTTGGTAGCACTTCTTACTAAAATAACTTGCACATCGTTTGTATTGATATAATTGGCAACTTGTTCTTGCGCTACTTTTGTAGTAATGACTTCAAATCCTGCTTTTTCTAAAGCTAAAATACCGCTTTTTGAAATTCCGTCGTTTGCTAATACTTTCATGTATGAGTTTATTGTTTATAGTTTGTTGTTAGATTTTTTTTTCTAATTCTTTCATTACATCTACCAATGCTTGAACACTTTCTAACGGAAGCGCATTGTACATAGAAGCACGATAACCACCTACAGAACGATGACCCGCTAATCCAGAAATTCCAGCGGCTTTCCACATGGCATCAAATGTTTCCTGATGGTCTTCATTAACCAATAAGAAAGTAGCATTCATAGTACTTCTATCTTCTTTAGCAGCCGTTCCTTTGAATAATGGGTTTCGGTCAATTTCTGAATATAATAAGTTTGCCTTTGCTTCGTTGATTTTTTCTATAGCTGCAATTCCACCTAAGTTTTTCAACCATTGTAATGTTAAAAGTGATGCGTAAATTGGAAATACAGGTGGTGTATTGTACATACTCTCTTTCGAAATATGTTGTTGGTAATCTAACATACTAGGAATAGTTCTACCGGTTTTTCCTAATAATTCTTCTTTTACTACAACTAGAGTCGTTCCGGCTGGACCCATATTTTTTTGAGCGCCTGCGTAAATCAAATCAAATTGCGAAAAATCTAAAGTTCTTGAGAAAATATCCGAACTCATATCACACACTAAAGGAACATCGGTTTGTGGAAATGATTTCATTTGTGTTCCAAAAATTGTATTATTGCTAGTGCAGTGAAAATACGAGGCATCAGCAGGAATAGTAAAATCTTTTGGAATATGATTGTAATTTTCTGGTTTTGAGGAAGCAACTACTAAGGTTTCACCAAAATGTTTTGCCTCTTTAATAGCACTACTTGCCCAAGTTCCCGTATCTAAGTATGCGGCTTTTCCGTCTACTTTCATTACATTATAAGGAACCATTAAAAATTCTAAACTAGCGCCACCTGCTAGAAATAATGCTTGATATCCTTTACCTTCTAATCCTAAAAGTTCTAAAACTAATGCTCTAGCTTCTTCCATTACGGCAACAAAATCTTTACTTCGGTGCGAAATTTCTAAAATAGACAATCCAGAATTATTAAAATCTAATATGGCTTGCGCCGATTGCTTAAAAACCTCTTGAGGAAGTATGCAAGGACCTGCGCTGTAGTTGTGTTTTTTCATTATGTTGTAAGTAGTTAGATAGGTATAATTTAAAATGCAAATTTCGTAAATAGGAATTTAATAATGAGTTATAATTTGATAATAATTACCCTATGTTATTAACGAAAACGTTTTATAAAGGATAAAAAAATAGTAATTATGTAATTATATTTTTGATAAAAAGGCTAAAGTGTCCACATTGTCGGCATAATCCCAAAGTTTTGGTTGCTGCGTTTGTCCAAAAACAATTGAATTTTCAATTAGATCTTTTGAAACAATACATTGAATTTGATTTGCATCATTACTTAATCGTGATTTAACTTCTTCTAAATTATCATAAAACTCATAAAATATTGAAGAAATAGGAGATGAGTAATTCACATCTTCTTTAATTGTCATGAATTCATTGTCTAAAATTTGGAAATTACTCATTAAGAAAACCGCTTTATTGTAATCGTAATTATTAGCATATTTTTCATATTGAATTACTTCGCTATATTCAAACATGGCTTTAAAAAATGCTTCAAAATTGTAATCTTTTGGAACAAAAAGTTTAGAAACATTACGACATCCTAAACCAAAATATCTAAAAATATCTTCACCTAAACCCACTAATTCTTCGTGAGTTTCTGTTCCATTTAAAACAGCAACCGAATTCCTGTTTTTACGAATGATACTCGGTTTGTCTTTAAAATAATATTCAAAATAACGTGCTGTGTTGTTGCTTCCGGTGGCTATTACCGCATCAAAACCTTCTAATTTTCCTTCAACAAATGTTATTTTTGAGTTAAGTTCAGGTTGAATAGCAATCAAATATTTCGCTAAAAATTTCAATAAATGTTGGTCACTTGAAGAAGTTTTCACGAGCACATCATGACCCGAAATCAATACTGAAAGAAAATCATGAAAACCAACTAACGGGATGTTTCCTGCTAAAACTAATCCAACTTTTTTAGAAACTATTTTTGAAAAATCATATACAGAAAGCCACTGGTTTAGGTTGGTTTCAGTTAACGCATTTCCCCAAGATTGAATACTGAAATAGACTTGTTCAGGAGTAAACCAACCGTTGTGCGATTGTGATAATTCAATTAATGAAATGAAATCATCATAAAATAAATCGTTTCGTAGCACTGAAGTTTCTTTAGTATTTTTTTCTGAAGAAAATTGGCGTAAAAAGTTTCCTAATTTAACAAAACTCGATTTTATTTCACTTTGTAACATTTGTAACTTGTATATATGTGGTTTACATTGTAATTTTGCACAAAAATAATCATTTAGTTAGACTAATAAGTAGATTTTTATAAAACTTCTAACTTCTAATTTTGAAGATATGGCAATAATAATAACAGACGAATGCATTAACTGTGGAGCTTGTGAACCAGAGTGTCCTAATACGGCAATTTATGAAGGTGCTGACGACTGGCGATATAAAGACGGAACTAAATTAAGCGGAAAAGTCATTTTACCCGATGGTACTGAAGTTGATGCAGATGCGGCTCAAACACCTATTTCAGATGATATTTATTACATTGTTCCAGGAAAATGTACCGAATGTAAAGGTTTTCATGAAGAACCGCAATGTGCTGCCGTTTGTCCTGTTGATTGTTGTGTTCCCGATGATAATCATGTAGAAAGCGAAGAAACATTATTAAACAGACAAGCATTTTTACATAATGAGTAAAATTTAAGTTAAAAATACTCAGACTTAAATAATTAAAATAGAAAAATAACTTAAAATACACTTTGTGCCTTCGTGCCTTGGTGGCAATCTAAAATATGAAAGCAGGAATTGTAGGATTACCAAACGTTGGAAAATCAACTTTATTTAATTGTTTATCGAACGCAAAAGCGCAAAGTGCTAACTTTCCGTTTTGTACTATCGAACCCAATATTGGTGTGGTAAACGTTCCAGATCCTCGTATTGCTCGTTTAGAGGAGTTGGTAAAGCCAGAGCGTGTTCAAATGGCAACCGTAGATATTGTAGATATTGCAGGATTGGTAAAAGGAGCCAGTAAAGGTGAAGGTTTAGGAAATCAATTCTTAGGTAACATTAGAGAATGTAATGCAATTATTCACGTTTTACGTTGTTTTGATAACGATAATATTGTGCATGTTGATGGCAATGTGAATCCTATTCGCGATAAAGAAACTATTGATATCGAATTGCAATTAAAAGACTTAGAAACGGTTGAAAAACGTTTGGAAAAAACCAATCGAGCTGCAAAAACGGGTAACAAAGAAGCACAAGCTGAAAAAGCCTTGTTAGATAGAATTCGCGAAACTTTATTAGCAGGAAAATCAGCTCGTACGGTTGTTCCTCAAAACCAAGATGAGGTGGAGATGATGGAAGAATTCCAATTAATCACTACAAAACCTGTATTATATGTTTGTAATGTTGACGAAGCATCAGCAGTTAATGGAAACAAATATGTTGACCAAGTTCGTGAATTAGTAAAAGACGAAAATGCAGAAGTAATCATTCTTTCTGTAGGAGCAGAAGCCGATATTACCGAATTAGAAAGCTACGAAGAACGTCAAATGTTCCTACAAGATATGGGATTATCTGAACCAGGTTCGGCAGTGTTAATTCGTGCCGCTTATAAATTATTAAAATTACAAACCTATTTTACGGCTGGAGTGAAAGAAGTTCGCGCTTGGACTATCAACATCGGAGATACAGCGCCAAAAGCAGCTGGAGTAATTCATACCGATTTTGAAAAAGGATTCATCCGTGCTGAAGTTATTGCATTTGAAGATTTCTCAAACTACGGTTCAGAAGCAAAAGTAAAAGAAGCTGGAAAATTAAGAGTAGAAGGTAAAGAATACATTGTAAAAGATGGTGATGTAATGCATTTCCGTTTTAATGTGTAATTTTTGAGAGAAAAGAGCAAAGAATACAGAAAATAGAAAAAACCGTAGAATAATTTCAGCGGTTTTTTTGTTTGTAAATATGTCAATAAGTTAATGTGCTTCTATTTTTAAAATTGGGCTAATTCCTTTATATTAGCACAAAATCCAAAATCTGTCTATGTTAGAGCAAAATCAATATACCGAAGACAACATTCGTTCGCTCGATTGGAAAGAGCACATTCGTATGCGTCCGGGTATGTATATCGGAAAATTAGGTGACGGTTCATCGCCTGATGATGGTATTTACATTCTGTTAAAGGAAGTGATGGACAACTGTATCGATGAATTCGTTATGGGTGCCGGAAAAACCATTGAAGTTACTATCAAAGATAAATTGGTAACCGTTCGCGATTATGGTCGAGGCATTCCGTTAGGAAAAGTCGTTGATGTAGTTTCCAAAATGAACACAGGAGGAAAATACGATTCCAAAGCCTTCAAAAAATCCGTAGGTTTAAATGGTGTCGGTACGAAAGCGGTAAATGCTCTTTCGAATTACTTCCGAGTAGAATCGGTTCGTGATAACCAACAAAAAGCAGCAGAGTTTTCAGCAGGAAATCTAACACTAGAAGAAGATATTCAAGAAACTACAAAACGTAAGGGAACCAAAGTTTCTTTCGTTGCCGATGATACGATTTTCAAAAACTACAAATACCGAAACGAGTACATCATCAAAATGCTTAAAAACTATTGTTATTTAAATCGCGGATTAACGATTTATTACAATGGTGAAAAATACGTTTCGGATTTCGGATTAAAAGATTTATTGGAAGAAAATATTTCGGCTGAAGATATGGTGTATCCTATCATTCACTTGGAAGGAGACGATATTGAAGTTGCCATTACACACAGTAAATCGCAATATTCGGAAGAATACCATTCGTTTGTCAACGGACAAAATACTACGCAAGGAGGAACGCACTTAGGTGCTTTCCGTGAGGCGATTGTAAAAACCATCAAAGAATTTTACAACAAACCTTTCGAAGCTTCTGATATTCGTAAATCGATTGTTTCTGCCGTTTCGGTTAAAGTGGAAGAACCGGTTTTTGAATCACAAACGAAAACCAAATTAGGTTCCACAGATGTTGGTCCAAATGGTCCAACAGTTCGTACGTTTGTTAATGATTTTATCAAAACGAATTTAGATAACTTCTTACATAAGAATCCAGAAGTAGCCGATGCGTTATTGCGTAAGATTTTACAAGCCGAGCGCGAACGTAAAGAGCTTTCTGGAATTCGTAAATTAGCAAAAGAACGTGCTAAAAAAGCAAGTTTACACAATAAAAAACTACGCGATTGTCGTGTCCATTTAACCGATGCTAAAAATCCAAGAAGTTTGGAAAGTACGCTTTTTATTACCGAGGGAGATTCGGCTTCAGGTTCGATTACTAAAAGTCGTGATGTGAATACACAAGCGGTTTTCAGTTTACGAGGAAAGCCATTGAATTCGTATGGAATGACGAAAAAAATCGTGTATGAAAACGAAGAATTCAACTTATTGCAAGCCGCATTAGACATTGAAGAATCGATGGAAGATTTGCGTTACAACAACATCGTAATCGCCACCGATGCCGACGTGGATGGTATGCACATTCGTTTGTTATTGATTACGTTTTTCTTGCAATTTTTTCCTGAGTTAATCAAAGACGGTCATTTGTATATTTTACAAACGCCATTATTCCGTGTACGAAATAAAAAAGAAACAATTTATTGTTACAGCGAAGAAGAACGAGTAAATGCCATTGAAAAGCTAAAGCCAAAACCTGAAATCACCCGATTCAAAGGATTAGGGGAGATTTCACCAGACGAGTTCAAGCATTTCATAGGAGAAGACATTCGCTTAGATCCAGTCATGTTAGATAAAGCCACAACGATTGAAAACTTGTTAGAGTTCTATATGGGTAAAAATACCCCAGATCGACAAGATTTTATCATCAACAATTTGAAAGTGGAATTGGATGTAGTGGAGAAGGTGTAGTAATCAGTGTTCAGTTTTTAGTGAGCAGTAATTTTGAATAAAAAAGGTATACTGAAATTAATTCAGCATAAAAATGAAAGACGAAGAAGATAACATCATCCCAGAAGACGATAATTTAGAGAATCAAGACCAACCTCAAAAAGAGGAAGGTTTTGACGATATTCATGTGTCAACGGGACATCATTTTTACGAAAACAACGAAAATCCAGAAGACACCATTACCAAAGTTACAGGAATGTACAAGGATTGGTTTTTGGATTACGCTTCTTATGTAATTCTAGAACGTGCCGTTCCTGCGATTGAAGACGGTTTTAAACCGGTACAACGTCGTATCATGCATTCCATGAAGGAGTTGGATGATGGTCGTTATAACAAAGTAGCGAATATCATCGGGCACACTATGCAGTATCATCCTCACGGAGATGCGAGTATTGGTGATGCTATGGTGAACATCGGGCAAAAAGATTTGTTAATTGATTGCCAAGGAAACTGGGGAAATATTTTAACCGGAGATGGAGCAGCAGCACCACGTTACATTGAAGCTCGAATTTCAAAATTTGGTCACGATGTGTTGTTCTCTCCAAAAGTTACCCAATGGCAATTGAGCTACGATGGCCGTAAAAACGAACCGATTCACTTGCCTGTAAAATTCCCATTATTGTTAGCACAAGGTGGAGAAGGAATTGCTGTAGGTTTATCGACAAAGGTGTTGCCGCATAATTTCAATGAATTAATTGATGCGTCGATTAAAATTTTAAAAGGAAAACCTTTCACGCTTTTTCCAGATTTCCCAACTGCCGGAATAGCTGATGTTTCCAATTATAATGATGGAATGCGAGGTTCTCGTGTGCGCGTGAGGGCTAAAATTTCGCCTTTAGATAAAAATACTTTGGTGATTACTCAAATTCCGTTTTCAACCGATACTACAAAATTAATTGATAGTATTTTGAAAGCCAACGAAAAAGGGAAAATCAAAATCAAGAAAATTGAGGATAATACCGCTGCTGAGGTTGAAATCGTAATTCATTTACAACCCGGAACTTCACCAGATAAAATGATTGATGCCTTGTATGCATTCACCGATTGTGAGTTATCAATCGCGCCCCTAGGTTGTGTTATCGAAAATTGTAACAAGCCATTATTTATTGGTGTTTCCGATATTTTGAAGATTTCTACCAATCGTACCTTGAATATTTTAAAACGAGAATTAGAAATTCAATTGGACGAACTTGAAGCGAAGTGGCATTTTGCGAATTTAGAGAAGATTTTCATTCGTGAAGAAATGTACATCGACTTCAAATTGTATTCCGATAGAGAGTCGCTTTACAACTACATGTACGACCGATTTGAACCTTTCAAAACCATTCTAATTCGTGAAATTGAAGACGACGATTTACAAAGATTGACGCAAATTCCAATGATTCGTATCACACGATTTGATTCAGATAAAGCAGATGATGCCATTGCAAAATTGGAAGCCGAAATAGAGCAAGTGAAACATCATTTGGATCATTTGATTGATTATGCTGTGGATTACTTCACCAATTTAAAAGATAAATACGGAAAAGGAAGAGAACGTTTAACCGAATTACGTAATTTCGATAACATTCAGGCAACTAAAGTAGTATTGCGTAACCAAAAATTCTATGTGAATAGAGAAGAAGGTTTTGTAGGAATGGGCTTGAAAAAAGACGAATATGTTGGCGAATGTTCCGATATTGATGATATCATCGTTTTCTTACGCGATGGAAAAATGATGGTCACCAAAATCGATGATAAAAAGTTCATCGGTAAAGATATCATTCACGTTGCGGTTTTCGATAAAAACGACAAACGTACCATTTACAACATGATCTATCGCGATGGTAAAAACGGTTCAACTTTCATCAAGAGATTCAATGTTTCTGGAGTAACTCGTGATAAATTCTATGATTTAACACAAGAAAAACCAGGTTCAATGGTGTCGTATTTCTCAGCCAATCCAAATGGAGAAGCAGAAGTGGTAACCATTTTATTACGCCAAGTGGGAAGTGTGAAAAAACTGAAATGGGATGTAGATTTCTCTGATATTGCAATTAAAGGAAGAGCGTCTCGAGGAAATACGGTTACCAAATATCCAATCAAAAAAATCGAACTCAAAGAGAAAGGAATTTCGACTTTACGTCCGAGAAAAGTGTGGTTTGATGATACCGTACAACGTTTGAATGTAGATGGAAGAGGTGAATTGTTAGGCGAATTTAAACCTAACGACCGCTTATTAATCATCAACCAGTCAGGAAAAGTAAAAACCATTATTCCAGAACTTTCAACGCATTTTGAAGAAGACATGATTGTGTTGGAAAAATGGAATCCTAATAAACCAATTTCCTGTATTTATTTCGATGGTGAAAAAGAGCGTTACTTTGTAAAACGTTTTTTAATTGAAAACGAGAACAAAGAAGAAATCTTCATCACCGAATACGAAAAATCGCAATTGGAAATCGTTTCAACCGATTGGCGTCCGGTTGCTGAAATTATTTTTGCAAAAGTGAAAGGCGTTCAAAAAGAAAACCAAGTAGTGGATTTGGAACAATTCATAGCAGTAAAAGGAATCAAAGCATTAGGAAACCAGTTAACTACGGATAAAATTAAACAGATTAATCTATTAGATCCGTTGCCTTATGAAGAAGTTATTGAAGAGCCTGAAATTCTTACTAACGAAACTTCTGAAGAAGGAAGTGATATTCAAGATTTCAATATAGAATTAGACGACGACGGACAAATTACGTTAGCTTTAGAATAAAATTCTGACCTGCAAGGTTTTTACTTTGCAGGTTTTTTTTTATTGATTTTTATCATTTTTCATCCCAAATAAAAAACTTAATTTCGCCCTAAATTAAAACACAACAACATGTCAACATTTCCATCAGACATTGAAATTGCGCAAAATGCAACAATGTCTCACATAAAAGATATTGCCAAAAAAATAAACATTTCTGAAGACGATTTAGAATTTTACGGCAAGTACAAAGCCAAATTACCTTTACACTTGCAACAAGAAAATCCAAAAGGAAAGCTGATTTTAGTTTCTGCCATGTCGCCAACGAAATATGGTGAGGGAAAAACAACGATGTCGATTGGTTTAACGGACGGATTGAATTACATTGGTAAAAAAGCCATTGCGGTTTTACGTGAGCCTTCATTGGGACCTGTTTTTGGATTAAAAGGTGGCGCTGCTGGTGGTGGTTATGTTCAAGTGTTGCCAATGGAAGACATCAATTTGCATTTTACTGGCGATTTTTCTGCCATTGAAAAAGCGAATAACTTACTTTCGGCGGTGATTGATAACAATTTACAGAATACAAAATATTCTTTGAATCTTGATCCAAAATCCATAGCGTGGAAAAGGGTAATGGATATGAACGATCGTTCGTTGCGTCAAATTATCATTGGAGTTGGCGCTAAAGCGAATGGAACCATGCGTGAAGATGGTTTCAACATAACACCTGCATCAGAAGTGATGGCAATTTTATGTTTGGCGAAAGATTTAGAAGATTTGAAATTCCGATTAGGAAATATATTTGTTGGGAAGACGTTAGATGGAAAAGCCATTTTTGCTCGCGATTTGAATGTAGTAGGAGCTATGGCAACATTATTGAAAGATGCAATTAAACCGAACTTAGTGCAAACTATTGATGGAAATCCAGCGATTTTACATGGCGGACCATTTGCTAGTATTGCACAAGGAACAAATACTGCTATTGCAACTAAAATGGGATTATCATTAGGCGATTATGTAGTAACAGAAGCTGGTTTTGGTGCCGATTTAGGTGCTGAAAAGTTCTTGCATATCAAATGTGAACAAAGTGGTTTAGAACCCGATGCGGTGGTTTTAGTAGCGACTATTCGTGCCATCAAACATCATGCAGGATTAGCAGCTGAAGATTTTAAAACGGAAAATATAAGCGCTATTGAAAAAGGTTTTTGTAATTTGGAAAAGCACATCGAAAACATGCAACAATTTGGATTAAATCCTGTAGTTTGCATCAATGCTTTCCCAGATGATACACAAGCGGAATATGATAAATTAAAAGAATTATGTGCGACTAAAGGAGTAACGGCTATTGTAAGTACTGCTTTTGCTCATGGAGGGAAAGGTTCGGCTGAAGTGGCGCAAAAAGTGGTAGAAGAAATTGAAAAAGAAACTGCGAATTATAAACCTTTGTACCAACCTTCGGATTCTATAGAACATAAAATAAATACCGTTGCTAAGAATATATATGGAGCAAATGCAGTTGAGTTTTCTCCAAAATCGAAAGCACAATTGAAAATGATTAACGATTTAGGATTTGGTCACTTCTCTATTTGTATGGCGAAAACACCAGCGAGTTTTTCCGATAATGAGAAGTTAATCGGTCGTCCTGCGAATTTTGACATTACTGTTCGTGAATTTGAAATTTCTTCAGGAGCTGGATTTGTAGTGCCATTATTAGGTGATGTAATGCGAATGCCAGGTTTACCAGCGGTTCCAAACGCAGAACGAATTGATATTAACAACGAAGGTAGAATTACAGGATTGTCTTAGTATTTTGATACAAATAAACAATACAATTCCTATCTAACCCTGATAGGAATGAAAATAAAAAAGGGTCACTGAGGTTCTCGAAGTGACCCTTTTTTATTGTAATGTATAGCAGGAAAATGGACCGCCAGTATGTCCCGAGCCATTCGTTTCTACTATTATTTCTTTTTACGCATTTTCATATTGATGAATTCTACTGCCAAAGAAAATGCAATCGCAAAATATAAATATCCTTTTGGGACAGCACCTACATGCTGACCTGCCAATTGCGCATGCGATAAATGCATACTTTCGGTAATTAACATGAATCCGATTAAGATTAAGAAAGCTAAACCAAGTATTTGAATGGATGGATTAGCATTTACAAAATTTCCAACAGGAACAGCAAATAACATCATTACTCCTACAGAAATTACTACTGCGCTAATCATTATCACTAGAGCACCTTCGATTCCGTTAGTCATTCCTACCGCTGTTAATATACTGTCTACAGAGAAGATTAAATCAATTAACAAAATTTGAAGTATAACATTGCTAAAAGATTTAGTGGCACTAGATTTCATGCTTTTTTCTTCTTCGCCTTTATGGTCTACTTTTTCATGAATTTCTTTAGTACTTTTATAAATCAAGAATAAACCACCTAATAATAATATTAAGGCTTGACCGGTTATATCAGCTGAAAACCAACCAATATCAAAGCTAAACCAAGGTGCTTTCATGGCAATCAATAGTGTAATCCCAAACAGTAAGGCAATACGCATAAACATTGCTAAAAACAATCCTAATTGAGTAGCTTTTTTGCGTTTTTCTTGTGGTAATTTACCAGTTACGATTGAGATAAAAATGATGTTATCAATTCCTAAAATAATCTCTAAAAAAGTTAAAGTTAATAACGCTACCCATGCATCTGGGTTTAAAAATACTTCCATTGTTCTTGTTTTTTTTGACTAATTATACGTTCATTAATTCAATTTTGTTGCAGTTCCTCGTTGTTTTTTTGAGTCACCAACAAATGAATATTCAAAAGTGTATGATACTGAGTTAGTTGTTACTATTTTCATTTGTACCGGTTTTTGCTCAGCTCTGTTTTTAGGATGAATATTTTGAATGATATATTCACAATCATTTATCCAACGCACTTTAAACGTGTCTATTTTACCTTCATAATTTTCAATTTGAATTGAATCGTTTCGTTCAAAAGTACTCGTGTATTTTTTACCTTCAATTTCTGTTTCCGAAGTAAATTTTCCTGTTTTAAAATTGGTGCAATTTCGCTCTTGTTGGTAACAAGAGGTGAGAAGTAAAATAAAAAATCCTAAAAAAACAGATCTCATAATTTTAATTTTTATCACCATCAAATAAACTTTTTAAAATAGTAGTAATGCCTTTAAAGATTAGAAACATAGCGGCAAAACCAATAATTATTCCTAATATCAATACATAAACATACAACGGATGCTTCTCGTTTTTAAATGCGCTAGTAATTACGACAGGTCCAACAAATAATAAGGGTAAAGCTGCGGCTAAATATTTAATACCTTTTGCAAGAATGGATTTGTTTGTTGCCATTTATTTCGAATTTAAATAAAAATCTACTGCATTTCTCACGCTTCCATGAGTTGCTAAAAGTTGGTTTGCTTCTTCATACGTAACTGAAATTTCATCCATAATCATACGAGTTCCACGATCAACTAATTTATTGTTACTCAGTTGCATATCTACCATCTTATTACCTTTTACTTTACCTAACTGAATCATAGTTGAAGTGGAAATCATATTCAAAACTAACTTCTGTGCTGTACCTGCTTTCATGCGCGAGCTTCCGGTTACAAACTCTGGTCCTACTACTACATCTATAGGGAATTTTGCTGTTTTTGATAACGGACTTTCGGCATTGCAACTTATACTTCCTGTGCAAATTTTGTGTTCGTTGCATTTTTCCAATCCGCCAATAACATACGGTGTAGTTCCAGAAGCGGCAATTCCTATAACTACATCCTTTTCATTAATATTCCAGGCTTGTAAGTCTTTCCAAGCTTGTTCTTTGTCGTCTTCTGCAAATTCAACTGCTTTTCTAATCGCGGTGTCGCCACCAGCAATTATTCCAATAACCAAATCAAATGGAACACCAAAAGTTGGCGGACATTCTGAAGCATCTACAATACCTAATCGGCCCGATGTTCCTGCGCCAATATAAAATAATCGACCGCCTTGTTTCATTTTACTTACTACTTCGGTCACTAATTTTTCAATTTGAGGCAATGCTTTTTCAATGACTAAAGGAACTGTTTTATCTTCCTGATTGATATTAGACAACAATTCGCTAACCGACATTTTTTCTAAATGTTCATATTTTGAAGATTGTTCGGTGGTTTTGGTAAAGTTCATTCTAAATAGTGCTTTGGTTGAAAATAGTTTGGTAAATTAATGCGAATGTCCCATTTCAATTATATATGCTAATGCAAATCCGAAAACAATCATTGTAATTTTAGCCAAATTGAATTTATGTCCTTCGTTGCTTTCAAAAATAATGGTCGACGAAATATGAAATAAAATCCCAACGACTACTGCCGAAATTTCCTTAGAATAGTGTTGTGCAAAATGCATTTGTTCAGCTAATAATGTACCTAGTGGCGTCATCAATGCAAAGGCAAACATAAAGGAAAAAACAATCCATTTATTCATTTTTGCATTCACAAAAAACAAAGTTAATATAATGGCAATTGGAAAATGGTGAACTGCAATGCCGTAGGCTAAATTTTGATTCTCATGAATTGGAAAACCTTCCAGCAACGCATGAATACACAAGCTAATAAACAACAACCACGGAATGTGATGTAATTCGTTGTGCGCGTCAGTATGAACATGAACATGACCGTGTTCGGCTCCTTTAGAGAAAAATTCTAATAAGATTTGGAACAAAATTCCAATCATAATGAACACGCCAACAGGTAATGAAGCATGTATAGCTTCGCCTTCATGAATATGATTATGTCCTTCGCTGAATAATTCAGGTAGTAAGTGTAAAACCGTGAGGGACAACAGAAAAGCTCCACTAAATGCAAGTAATAGTTTAATGTTTTTTTTCTTTTGTGGTTTTAAAAACAAGGCCATAAAAAAACCAATAATTACAGCCAAAAAGGTAATGATATAGTGCATTATTTAAAAATCATAATTAAACGTTCGGATTGACTTTTGTAAAATTTTCGCAATTTATAATCACCAAAAATATCCAACAAAAATATACCCGCTTTTTCCATCATTTGCTCAAAATCTTCCAAGCGCAACGCCTGAACTTTTTCGGTGAAATGAAAGGATTTTCCTTGATCTTCAAAATCAATTTCTTTGAAAATATAGCCGTCTTTTACATAACGTTTGATATGAAAATCTATTCCATCCACCGATTTTACTTCATTGGGAACCAAATTTTCTAACACATAATCCACATTCATGAAATCAATTACACCAAAACCTGTTTCGGTTAAACTATTATTAATGGCTTTCAGGGTTTTGTAATTGTCGGCATCATCATCAAAATATCCAAAGCTAGTAAATAAATTGAAAATAGCATCATATTTTTCTTCAAAAGGCTCACGCATATCGTGCACTTTGAAATGCAGTTTTTCATTGGCAAATTTAGTGGCTTCGGCAATGCTATTTTCCGATAAATCTGCACCGGTAACGTCATACGCTAACGAATTTAAATAAATTGCATGACGGCCTTTACCACAAGCCAAGTCTAATATTTTTGCTTCTTCCGGAAGATTTAAATATTGGGTTAAATTATCCATTAACAACTGCGCCTCATCGTCGTTGCGCTCTTTGTATAAAATATGGTAATATGGAGTATCAAACCAAGATTCAAACCAATTATCAGTTATGGGTTGGTTTGTAGAAGCGTGTATAGAATGCTGTTCTGACATTAATTCGGTTTTCATTTCTTTCAAGTAGCAAATTTAATGTATTTTTGCACAAGATTACCTTAATTATTCACATTGCAATGGTTTTTTGCAATGGAATTTCAAATGCAAGCATGGAAAATTATAAAATGACCGCCAAAACTTTTTTTGGTTTTGAAGAAATAGTAGCTAAAGAATTACAACTTTTAGGCGCCCAACAAGTAGAAATAGGAACTCGCGTAGTTCATTTTAAAGGCGATAAAGGTTTTATGTACAAAGCTAATTTAGCCTTACGCACGGCATTAAAAATTTTAAAACCCATTAAAACGTTTCGAGCGCATAATGAAAAAACGTTGTATGACGGCATTATGGCGATTGATTGGACCGATTATTTAACACCCCATCTTACGTTTTTGGTAGAAACCACCTTGCATTCTGAAAATTTTAACCACAGTCAGTTTGTGGCTTTGAAAACCAAAGATGCTATTGTAGATCAATTTAGAGCTATTGACGGAAAGCGTCCTAGCATTGATAAAGATTTTCCCGATTTACAAATTCACGTACACATCGACCGCGATACGGTAACGGTTTCCTTGGATTCTTCTGGCGCTTCGTTGCACCATAGAGGGTATCGAACAGCCACTAATATTGCACCGATTAACGAAGTATTAGCCGCAGGAATGCTCATTTTATCGGGTTGGGAAGGCAATAGCCATTTTATTGATCCTATGTGTGGATCGGGGACTATTTTAGCCGAAGCTGCCATGATTGCCTGTAATATTCCGGCCAACATTAATCGTAAAGAGTTTGGTTTTGAAAAATGGAAGGATTGGGATGCCGAATTATTCGACAATATTCTAGAATCGCTATTGAAGAAAACCCGCGAGTTTCATTACACTATAACTGGATATGATAAAGCGCTAAGTGCGGTGTCTAAAGCCAAAGACAATATTAAAAACGCCAATTTAGACGAATATGTAAAAGTGAGCAATGATAACTTCTTCGATTCGAAAAAGACAACAGAAGGACCGTTGCACATGGTGTTTAATCCGCCTTATGGGGAGCGATTAGATATTGATATGGAACGTTTTTACCGAGAAATAGGCGATACTTTAAAACAAAGTTATCCGAATACTAATGCTTGGTTTATTACCGCCAATTTAGAAGCATTGAAATTTGTAGGATTAAAGCCGAGCCGAAAAATTAAACTCTTTAACGGAAAATTAGAAACCCGTTTTGTAAAATATGAAATGTATGAAGGCAGTAAGAAGGGGAAGTATATGGTACAGGATGGAGATGGAAGTAGTGAGTAGGGAGTATTGATAAGTTATACAATATTTAAATAGAAAAAAATCAATAATAAAAAATATGAGTAAAAAAGTAAAAGCATTTCTGTACAACTTCTTAGGGTTTGTGGTGATTTATTTACCTACTTTATATATAGTGGATAACGTTACCCATTTACAAGGCATTTGGATACCCATGACCGGATTTATGGTAGCGTTATTACTAGCACCCAAGTTTCAAGCAATAAAAACCCACGATGGCGAAAAGATATTCATGAAGTGGCTCTTTTTAAAAGGAGTAAAAGAGGTGAAGTAATAAAAAATCCTGAGGAAATTCAGGATTTTTTCGTTATACTCTTAAAATGGCGAGTAGCCATAAATAGCTTTTTTTAACGTTCTGCGGCTTGCTCTCAGTGGCGTTGCACCAACACCAAGCCATTACAAATATAACAAAACATTCCATTCAGCAGCGGATTTTCCGTAGGAAAATCCGGAAGTAGCCATTGAAGCAAACCGCTGTTAGTGGCTGGCTTTCTTTTTGTTTAGATAACGTATTCCAAGCAATATACCAATAATTAAATAATACGCCTTGTATTCATACATCCAAGTTGCAGGTAAAAAAATCTCAAAACTCTTATCATCTGGAAACCAACTTTTGTCTTTATTATATTTTGACCATATATGACAAAAGATAAAACAAATGACACCTAAAACGAATGTCACTAGCAAACTGAATATTATAGTTTTATTTAAAATGACTTTTCGACTATTTTCAGAATCGATTTTACTTGTTAAATACGTTAGAATAATTCCAGTGATTATTGCAAAGAAAAAGTTATTAATTATTCCGTCGACAACAATTATAAAATTTTTATTATGAATTAAACGAATTAAAATATTGTCATCATCAAGATTTTTGTAGAGAAAATAATAAGTAGAATAGAACCATTCTTGTAATTTTTCTATTTCGAATTCTAAAGCATTATATGAAATTAATCTTACTGTAAAATTATATATAATTCCAAAAATACTAAAGTAAATTATTGACTTTAGGATATTTGTTAGATAAATTTTCATAATATACTTTTATAATTAATTTCGTTTATTTCAACAGTTTTTTTAAGCTTGCCGCTAACGGCTGAGGCTAAAAGTTGGCGGGCATTTCGGAGCATTTCACTGTCAACCTTCGATGAAGTTTATTTGATGCACCGCCTTTCAAATTAGCACTTACTGCCCGCTTGATTTTAGCCTTTGTTACCTGCTGGCTTTATTTACATTTTTCATTTATTCGTTCCAATGCGTATTCTGCTCCAAGTTCGTGAGCCTTTTTCCAATTTTCACAGGCTTTAGTTTTATTCCCTAAATTAAATTCAGAATTCCCTTTATTGAAATAAGCCATTTGTTTATTTTCTATATCAACATTTTCGAGGTTAATGACTTTGTCATAATCCTCTATTGCTCCTTGGTAATCTCCATTTTCGTCTTTTACACTTCCTCGATTTGTTAAAGCACTTATAAAGTCAGGTGCGATTTCAATTGCCTTGTCGTAATCTTTCAGCGAAGATTTCCAAGTGTATAATTCATTTTTAACTATTGCTCTTGAATAGTAATAATTTGGGTCATTCGGATTGATTTTAATACAAATTGTCCAATTTAGTATTGCTCCGCTCAAATCTCCCGAATTATAGCATTCAAGTCCTTTGTCAAAATAATAATCTTCTTTTGTTTTATCAAAATCGGGGAATTTCTGATTTTTGGGGTCAAATGGTGCTCCATAACCGTCAAGTTTTGCATCAAATTCATAACCTCTTTTGTACATATCTAAACCCCAATAAAGTAAATTGTCTTCCGTTATTGGTATTTCATTAGTTTCTCCATTCAATTCCCAAAGTCCTTTGTTTATTTTCTTTAAGGATTTGATTTCATAAGGATAATGTTCCTTTAGAAATTCTTGAAGCTTTTCAAGTTTTTCTTTAGAGTTAGAAACAAAATGGAAGTCAAATTTTGCTAATGAAAAATCACTCACGCCACTCTTTTGCATATTGTTGAATACATCTTGAGCAGAAACCATTTCTTTCCCGAAATTTTGAGTGAATTGTTCCCAAGTAATGAATTTGTCCTCATTCTTATTTTGTCCCCAACCAGTTAGAAATTTTAGCATTAAAATAATTATTAAAAGGTTTCTCATTTCGTTTTTTAGCTTGCAGGTAACTAGTTTATATGCTCAGTTTTTTACTGTTTTATTGAGCATAGCTAACTGTCTTTGGGTAGCTATGCTCAACTATTATTGCGTATTATTTTTCTTATAAATCGGTATGAAATAACTCAGTGTGTAATTTATACCGGCACCAAATTTTCCTTCGTAAGTGCGGTTAAAACCTGGGATGTATAAATTATCAAAGTTGGCTGGTTTTTTATCTGTAACCAAGTAATTTAAACGTAAGGAAAATCCTAAGTAAAGGTTACTAAATAATTCAGCTTTTACACCTCCAATGATTTCAATCCAGTTGGCGGTTAAGCCATTGTACTTTGCTCCCGAAATCACCGTGTTTTCACCATAGTAGTTAGTTGGGTCATATATTTTATAACTGTTTACAGTATGACTAAAGCTACTAATACCATAGCGCATCCCTACATAAATCATGTTTTCCATATCGAGCCAATTTTCAAACGAGTTGTAATCAAATCCCGCTTTAAAATAGGTACCCTTAGTCGTAAAGTTTAATCGATCATCATCAACCGTTTTTTCTTCGTTTCCTAGTTCGCCAGCCAAATAAAAACGGCGGGTTAAACGGTAATCTCCTACAATTTCTAATCCTTTATAGTCTTTCTCATAAAAACTTTTAGACAAACGATGTAAATCTACACCCACCCGTAAACCATAACGTTCAGGATAAACTACTTGTGTAGTGTCTTTTATTTGTGCGTTTCCAATCGTTGAAACCGCAATAAAGGCTAGACTAAAAATAAATTTTAACATGTACTTCATTTTCGTTTTCAATATTTGGTTGGGTTACTACAATATTCTGAATCCAATTATTTCCATCAGCTGTTAAAACCACCGGATTGGTTTCGTTTAAATAAAACAACGTTTTAAATCCGCAAGCACGTGAAACAAATTCGTCAACACGTTGATAATTAAAGGTAATTACATCAATATTATCATTAGTAGTATCCGTATCGCTTCCGTTTTGTATAAATTGTAACGTAGTAACGTCTGCAGTGGTTTTTAAAGGCGCTTGTATTTTAGATACAGCAGTAAATGAAAAACCAGTTGGTAATGTTGGTTCAATAATCCCAAGATTGGTTACATTCTTTAAAACTGTAGGGGTAGCGGCATTGTAAAACTCAATGATCACCCTTGGCGTTACAGGTGTTCCTTCGGCACAAATATCGTCTTTTTCACAGTTCCAAAATGAAACCGCTAAAAGTAAGGACAAGGTTATAAAAGCTATTTTTTTCATTTATTATCGTTTTTCTAAAAGTACCACATTTTCGACGTGATGTGTTTGCGGAAACATATCCACAGGGCGCACACGAACTACTTTGTATTTTTCGTCCATTAACGCTAAGTCGCGAGCTTGTGTTGCCGAATTACAACTTACATACACAATTTTTGGCACACCCGTTTTTAATAACATTTCTACCACGTCTTTATGCATTCCGTCTCTTGGTGGATCGGTAATGATAACATCGGGTTGACCGTGCATGTTGATGAATTCGTCATTAAATACATTTTTCATGTCTCCTACATAAAACTCACAATTGGTTATGTCATTGCGATCCGCATTCGCTTTAGCATCTAATATGGCTTCAGGAACGGCTTCGACACCAATAACTTTTTTAGCTTTTTTCGAAACGAATTGCGCAATAGTTCCGGTTCCGGTGTATAAATCATAAACCGTTTCATTACCCGTTAAACCAGCAAATTCTCTAGTTATTTTGTATAATTCATACGCTTGATCCGAATTGGTTTGATAGAATGATTTTGCATTAATACTAAAATGTAAACCTTCCATTTCTTCCAAAATATAATCGCGCCCTTTGAACAAAATAATGTCTTGGTCATACAATGTATCATTCAATTTCTGATTGATAACGTATTGTAATGAAGTGATTTGCGGAAAGCGTTCGGCTAAGAAGTGCATCATCAATTCGATGCTGTTTTTATCGTTTTCAAAAAACTGAATCAACACCATAATTTCACCCGTTGAAGCCGTACGAATCATTAACGTTCGCAACAAACCTTCCACAGCCCTAGCATTGAAAAAGGTTAGATTGTTTTCGTTAGCAAAGCGTTTGATTTCATTACGAATTTCATTCGATGGATCTTCTTGTAAATAACATTTCTCAATATCTAAAATCTTATCCCACATTCTTGGAATATGAAATCCCAAGGCGTTTTTATTCTCAAATTCGGTTCCCGATTGTATTTCAGCATCGGTCATCCATCGGGCGTTTGAAAACCCAAATTCCATTTTATTTCGGTAGAATAATTGTTTTTTAGAACCTAGAATAGGCTCAAATTCTGGCAATTCAATTTTACCAATACGTTTTAAATTATTAAATACTTCCTGATTTTTATAGAATAATTGCTGACTGTAGTTCATGTTTTGCCATTTGCAACCACCACAAGCTCCAAAATGATCACAAACAGGCGCTATTCTATGTTCAGAAAATTCATGAATTTTAATTGCTTTACCTTCATAATAGGCTTTTCTTTTCTTCATGGTTTGTACATCTACCACATCTCCGGGTACTACATTTGGAAGAAATATTATTTTTCCATCAGGCGCTTTTGCGACTGAAACACCTTTTGCACCTGCATCAAGGATTTTTACGTTTTCGAATACGATTTTTTCGGTTCTCTTTTTTCCCATGAAGCAAAAATAAGAATTGTTGGGTGGATTTGATACTATTTTTTACATTTATACAAAATTTAAACTAGTTATGAAAACCCACTTAGTCTTATTACGCGGAATTAATGTTTCTGGACACAACATGATCAAGATGGAGGTGTTGAAAACCCTTTTAGAAAAAGCAGGATTTCAAAACGTACAAACTTACATTCAATCGGGTAATGTTTTTGTTGATTCAGATGAAGCGCATGGAGCGAGTGTTGGTTTTAAAATTAAACAAGAAATTTTTAAAGAATTAGGGCTTGAAGTTCCTGTTGTTGTAATTAGTAAAGAAGATTTAGAAGCTTGTTTAAAGAACAATCCGTATCTCAAAGAAAAAGACTGCGATACTAAGAAGTTGTATGTTGCTTTTCTCTCTAAAGAATTGCAAGGAAGCGCCATTAATGATTTAAAAATAAGCCAATTTAAGCCTGATGAAGCAGCCATAGATCAAAGTAGAATTTATATTAAATATGCTGTTGGTGCCGGAAAAACCAGATTAGACCAAAAATATATCGAGAAGAAATTAAATGTTGTAGCTACGATTCGGAATTGGAATACGGTTACTACGTTGTTGGAAATGTTTGAATAGCGAATTTGGATTTTGGAATTTTGGATTTGGAGTTTATTGTTCCAGCATCTATCTTCCAACAAAAATTACTACTTTTGCTTAATGGTTGATTTCTCGCCCTAAAGAAGGAATTACTAGGTTACAATCAAAAACGAATTAAAACATGTCAGTTTTAAACCAATCAAGAGCTGCTGAAGCAATAGCATTAGAAGAAAAATACGGAGCGCACAATTACCATCCACTACCAGTGGTTTTAAGTAGAGGAGAAGGAGTGTACGTTTGGGATGTAGATGGTAAAAAATATTATGATTTTTTATCGGCTTATTCTGCTGTAAATCAAGGGCATTGTCATCCTAGAATTGTTGATGCAATGGTGCAACAAGCACAAACTTTAACGCTTACTTCTAGAGCCTTTCATAATGATAAGTTAGGGGTTTATGAAGAATTTTTAACCAATTATTTCGGATTTGATAAAGTGTTACCAATGAATACGGGTGCCGAAGCGGTAGAAACGGCTTTAAAATTGTGTAGAAAATGGGCTTATGAGAAAAAGGGTATTCATGAAAATGAAGCGCAAATTATCGTTTGTGATGGTAATTTTCACGGAAGAACTACTACTATCATTTCATTTTCAAATGATGAAAATGCAAGAAAGAATTTTGGACCCTATACAGCAGGTTTTATTGGTATTCCTTATGATAACATAGAAGCGCTTGAAAGAGCAATAACCTCTTCAAAAAATATAGCAGGTTTCTTAGTTGAACCTATTCAAGGAGAAGCGGGTGTTTATACACCTTCTGAAGATTTTATTCAAAAGGCAAAAGCTATTTGTGAAGCAAATAATGTTTTATTTATTGCTGATGAAGTGCAAACAGGTATTGCAAGAACAGGTTCGCTTTTAGCCGTTTGTGGAAATTGTACCTGTGAATCAAAATGTGAAAAGCAAGCTAGTTACACTCAACCTGATATTTTAATTTTAGGAAAAGCACTATCAGGCGGCGCTTATCCAGTTTCAGCAGTTTTGGCAAATGATACTATAATGAATGTTATTAAACCAGGACAACACGGTTCTACCTTTGGAGGAAATCCAGTTGCGGCAGCTGTAGCAATGGCTGCTTTAGAAGTAGTTTCCGATGAGCATTTAGCCCAGAATGCTAGAAAATTAGGAAAAATCTTCCGCCAAGAATTAGGTAAATATATTGAAACTTCAAATATTGTTACTTTAGTGAGAGGTAAAGGCTTGTTAAATGCTATAGTTATTAACGATACGGAAGAAAGCGACACCGCATGGAATATTTGTGTTAGATTAGCTGAAAACGGATTATTAGCTAAACCCACACATGGTAACATCATTCGTTTTGCGCCACCTTTGGTAATGACAGAAACTCAACTTAGAGATTGTGTTGCCATTATTATCAATACATTAAAAGAGTTTGAAAAATAAATCTTGTATTTAAAATCCATCCAATAAAAATCCCGCAATAGCGGGATTTTTAATTATAATCGATTTAATGCTGATTCATATTTATCATTCACGACTTTCCAATCAATTACATTAAAAATTACGGTGAGGTAATCGTTTCGCTTGTTCTGATGTTTTAAATAATAGGCGTGTTCCCAAACGTCTATTGCTAGAATAGGAGTTCCTCTAACTTCGGCATTTGGCATTAAAGGATTATCTTGATTGGTAGTGCTTGTAACGGCTAATTTACCATCATTTGTTACCACAAGCCACACCCAACCACTTCCAAATAATTTGTTTCCTGCTTCAATTAATTGAGCTTGTAATTCATCAAACGAACCAAATTCAGTATTAATAGCGGTTGCAAGTTCACCAGTAGGTGTTCCGCCAGCTTTTGGCCCTAAAATTTCAAAAAATAAATTATGATTATAGTAGCCACCAGCGTTATTTCGAAGAGCTTTATTATTTGGATTTAATTTTGATAATATGTCTTCAATTGATTTTGTAGCTAAATCGGTTGTGTCTATTTCTTTATTAAGTTTGTTGGCATAATTTAAGTGATGTTTAGCATAATGAATTTGCATCGTTCGGCCATCAATATGAGGCTCTAACGCATCATATGCATATTTTAGCCCTTTCATCTTAAAAGTGCCACCTTCATTTACTTTTACATCTCCAGGATTGCCATAAGCTAATTCTGTACTTTCTACTTCAGGATCAGGAATTTGAACTTCCTCTAAATCATTTTCTCCTCTACAACTAATTAGAAATACCAAAAGACAAGATAAAAATACTAGTACTTTTTTCATAGGTTACAAATTACGTTCTTTAAGTAAGGTGTTGATTATTTCGATGTATTTTTCTTTTGCTTCATCTACTGTTAAATGCTTAACTTGCATCCAAGCATTTAATTTGAAAGCATTAATTAAGTCTTGTGGATTTTGATAATTTATTTGGGTGGTTCGTTCGGATGTTGCTTGTTTATATAAGCCATACAAAACGAGTTGCATATCCTGTGGCACAGATTCTTGAGGGACTAGTTGTGCGTTAGCAAATGCTTCGTCAAATAATGTATTTAAATCCTTCTCATTCATTATTTAGGTCGTTTTACAAATAACAGTTTTATTTCCAATGGCTTTATCACCAATTTTAACATTAACTTCTGTACCTAGAGGCAAATATAAATCTACTCTTGAACCAAATTTAATAAATCCGGCATCTTTTCCTTGTACAACACGCATTCCTTCTTCAGCATAATTTACAATTCGACGTGCTAATGCACCAGCAATTTGACGGTACATGACTTCGCCATACACTCTATTATTGATTACTACAGTAGTTCTTTCGTTCTCCTCACTTGCTTTTGGATGCCAAGCCACTAAATATTTACCAGGATGGTATTTGCTATATTTTACCACTCCATTTAAAGCATATCTAGTAACGTGAACATTAATAGGAGACATAAATATGGAAACCATCAAGCGTTTGTCTTTAAAATATTCTGGTTCAAATACTTCTTCAATTACAACCACTTTGCCATCAACAGGTGCAAGAATATGATTGTCACTATTGTCGGCAATACGAGTAGGATTTCTGAAAAATTGTAAAATCAAAAATAAAAAAGCAAGTATGATTATTTGAATGGTTTTTAATAACCAAAATGAATCTTTTAAAAATACATCTGCCAAGAATATAAGTCCGACTGAAATTACTAGTGAGATGAAAATGATTTTTGAACCTTCTTTATGAAACATAATATAAAATTAAATAAAACAAATTAATAAATGGAATGACAAATATAATACTATCTAGCCGATCAAGTATACCCCCATGACCAGGCATAATTTTACCGCTGTCTTTTACACCCGCTACTCGTTTAAATTTTGACTGAATTAAATCGCCTAGTGTACTAAAAATGCTAACAATTATAGCAATTACAATCCAAATATATAAAATCTTGGATTCGATATAAAATTTAGATAAAAAGATACTACTAATAATCGTAAAAACAAGTCCGCCAATGAAACCTTCAATTGTTTTTTTAGGAGAAACACTCGGAAAAAGTTTATTTCGGCCAATATTTTTTCCTACTAAATAGGCAAACGTATCATTTGCCCAAATTAATATTAAAATTGAAATTAATATTTTTGGATTATAGCCCTTTTTTCCTATAGCAACATAGTTTGTAATGATAAACGGAATAATAATGTAACCAATTAACAATAGGTATCGAGTTACAATTTTAAAAGTTGTTTTTTGTATTGAAAATAAGTATATTAATAATTTAATTGAAATGATTATAGCAATACTTACTTGAATTGTTTTTAGATTGATTACTTGACTTTTATTCCATAGAAAATAATAAGCAACTGCTGCAATTGGAATGGAAAAATAATAATTAAGCTGGGCAATTTTACAAAATTCGTATACTGCAATTAGCATAAAAATTCCGAATAAGATCGCTAAACTTTCTTTTGAATAGGAAATGCAGCCCAACAATAATACAATATAAACGGCTCCAGATAATGCTCTTTTCAGCGTTTCGTTCATATTATAAATCTTCTAAAAGAAGTAGATAAAGATTTTTATGGCAACTTCCATAATGCAAAAAGTCTTGCTCTTTTACTTCTTCAAAATACTTTATAGTAGTTATGTTGGTAGGATAATCTTTTTCATGTTTGTTTTTAATAACTCTCAATCCATCACCTTTAGAAATTACCATTTGACTTGTAGTTGCAAAAACAATCATGTTTGTTGGTAATTCGTTTGGTTTAAAATGTTTTAATTGAAGTGATGAAAATAAAATAGAACCTTCATCTGCAATTAGGTTTTCACAAAATGAAAAAAAGAATTTAGGTTTTTTTGGGTCTGTATAATTTAATTTGTTTTCATCTAATAAATGAAATAATCTTGAATCAAAGCATTGAGCTTCAGATTCAAACCAATCATTCTCTGCTAAAATATTTTCAAAATTTTCAGAAACTTCAGATAAATTTTCGCAATAGATAAATTTCCCACCATTTGCCTTAAAATTGAAAGTAAATTGTTCATCAATAGGCAAATCGACGGTTGGAGCATACGGACTTTTGTCATCTATTTTTTCTTTAGAATCCGTTTCTTCAGCGGTAGTTTTGAAAAATTTTTTAAAAAGACTCATCTATCTTTGTCAAGTATTTTAGTCAGTAAAAATCAAAGATAAAAAAAAACTTAATTCTTTTTAACAGGAATTAAGTTTTTTATTAATATTAATTTGTTGATAAGTCTTCTTCTATAGGAGCAGGAATTTCTTTATCGAAAGGTCTTTTTCCAAAAATAGTTTCTAAATCATCTTTAAAAATTACTTCCTTTTCAATTAATATGTCAGCAAGTTGGGTAAGTTTCTCCTTATTGTTTTCCAAAATAGTAATGGCTCTTTGATATTGTTCTTCAATCAATTTTGAAATTTCGGTATCAATCACACGAGCTGTATCTTCTGAATACGGTTTTGAAAAATTATAATCAGATTGACCTGACGAATCATAATAAGTGATGTTTCCTAATTTTTCATTCAAACCATAAATGGTAACCATTGCTCTAGCTTGACGTGTAACTTTTTCTAAATCGCTTAAGGCACCAGTTGAAATTTTATCAAAAACAACTCGCTCTGCAGCTCTTCCACCCATTGTAGCACACATTTCGTCAAGCATTTGTTCTGGACGTACTATTAATCGTTCTTCAGGTAAATACCATGCGGCACCTAAACTTTGACCACGAGGTACAATAGTAACTTTTACTAATGGTGCAGCATGTTCTAACATCCAACTAACCGTTGCGTGACCTGCTTCGTGTATCGCAATAGCTCTTTTTTCATCGGGAGTGACAATTTTATTTTTCTTTTCTAAACCGCCTACAATTCGGTCAACTGCATCTAAAAAATCTTGTTTATCTACCGCTTTTTTATCGTTACGTGCTGCAATTAATGCTGCTTCATTACAAACATTTGCAATATCAGCACCAGAAAAACCTGGCGTTTGTTTAGCTAAAAATTCGGTATCTAATTCCTCAGATTTTTTCAATGGTTTTAAGTGCACTTCAAAAATAGCTGCACGCTCTCTAATGTCTGGTAAGTCAACATAAATTTGTCGATCAAAACGCCCAGCACGTAATAATGCTTTGTCTAAAACATCGGCACGATTTGTAGCTGCTAATACAATTACATTTGAATTGGTTCCAAAACCATCCATTTCTGTAAGTAATTGATTTAGTGTATTTTCTCTTTCGTCATTTGCCCCCGTCATGTTGTTTTTTCCACGGGCTCTACCTACGGCATCAATCTCGTCAATAAAAATAATGGCAGGTGATTTTTCTTTTGCTTGTTTGAATAAATCTCTAACGCGAGAAGCTCCAACACCTACAAACATTTCAACAAAATCTGAACCTGATAAGGAAAAGAATGGTACTTTTGCTTCACCAGCAACGGCTTTTGCTAATAAGGTTTTTCCCGTTCCAGGAGGACCAACAAGCAGAGCGCCTTTTGGAATTTTCCCTCCAATTGATGTATATTTTTCAGGGTTTTTAAGAAACTCTACAATTTCTTGGATTTCTTCTTTAGCCCCTTCTAATCCGGCTACATTTTCAAATGTAATTCGGGTGTCGTTTTTTTCATCAAATAATTTAGCTTTAGATTTTCCAATACTGAAAATTTGTCCGCCACCACCAGATCCACCCGACATTCTTCGCATCATAAAAATCCATAATCCGCCTAATAATATTACGGGTAATAAAAGTGAAATAATATCACCCCATATGCTTTCAGGTTCTTTTTCATATTCAGAAATTTTACCTGCTGCTTTAGCTTTGGTAAGGTTATCTTGGAAGGCTTTAGCATCACCAATTTCGGTAACATAATGCGGTCCTTTAACGTTTAATTTTCCAGTGACATCTTTATTTACATCGGCGTGTACTTTATCAGATAAAGCTCCTTTTTTTAAATAAATTGTAGCATTGGTATTATTGAAAGTAACTTTTTCTACTTGACCAGCTTCAATAAAATCATTGAATTTTGATAAACTGGTTTTTGATGGGTTACTTAAATTTAATCCTTCTGTGAATACGCTAATTGTGAAGAAAATTGCTAGGACAAGTAAAATACTCATCCAAGGACTAAATTTAAAACCTGAATTATTATTTGTGTTTTGTGCCATAAATTTTCTAATATTTAGTTGCGATAGTGGTTATTTTTGCATCTCCCCATAAACTTTCAATTCGGTAATATTCTCGAATATGTTTTTGAAAGACATGTACAACAATATTTACATAATCCATCAATACCCACTCACCATTTTCAGCACCTTCAACATGCCAAGGTTTATCTTTTAGTTCTTTTGAAACTACTTTTTGAATAGAATTGACAATTGCATTTACTTGTGTGTTTGAATTTCCATTACAAATGACAAAATAATCACAAACGGTATTGTCAATTTCTCTTAAATCAAGAATATCAATATCTTCTCCTTTAACTTCTTCTATTCCTTTAATGATGTTAGCTAATAAATCATCATTGTTAATCTGCTTTTTCGCCATTTATTATTTTTGAATTTATGCAAAGGTATCAAAATTTGTCATTATTTTTGAACCTTAACATAAGATTAAAACTTAATCGTACTAAATGAATATTATCAAACTCAATGCCATAGATTCCACCAATCGTTTTTTGAAAGAATTGGCACAGGAAGCATCGCCTGAAAATTATACGATTGTAGTAGCCAATAATCAAACAGATGGAAAGGGGCAAAGAGGTGCTTCTTGGATTTCAGAAAGTGATAAAGGATTGACATTTAGTATGCTATATAAAAATTCACCTAATAAAACTTCGAATTTATTTTTACTTAATTGTATTGTTGCATTAAGTGTTGTAGAAGCATTAAAAAAGCTAACATCAATTGAATTTCAAATAAAATGGCCAAACGACATTTTGGCAGAAAACAAAAAAATAGGTGGCATTTTAATTGAAAATAGTATTAAAAATCAGCATGAAATAGTTTCTATTATTGGAATTGGAATTAACGTTAATCAATCACAATTTGATAATTTACCTCAAGCTTGTTCTTTAGCAATTTTGAAAAAGCAACCATTTGATAAAGAAGAAATTCTTTTAAAGATAGCACAACAATTGCAATTTAATCTAGAGAATGTTCAAGAGGAATCGGCTGATTACTATTGGAAACGATATCATGACCTTTTATATAAACGAGGAATAGTTTCTGCATTTGAAGATGTTCAAGGGAATAGATTTGTAGGTAAAATTATAGCTGTTACTACAGAAGGAAAATTACAGTTGGAATTAGAAAATAATGTGATTTCGTTTTTTGATCTCAAAGAAATTAAAATGTTATTTTAAATTAAAACCTACTTAAAATCGTGAATCCTTTGTTAAACTTTTCCATATACTATTCCTTTTAAGTACATTTGTGACAATTTTAAAAAAGTATTCCTAAATCTCATGGAAAAAAAGATAGCTTCCTTTTTGTTTTCTACCCGTTTAATGGCGTTTTTATTTATTGTTTTTGCTGCTGCTATGGCCGCAGGAACCTTTATTGAAGATGCTTACAATACTGATACCGCTAGAGTGATTGTTTATAATTCATGGTGGTTTGAAGCCATAATGGTATTTTTCGTAATTAATTTCATCGGTAATATAAAACGTTACCAATTACACAAAAAGGAAAATTGGGCTACGTTATTATTACACCTTTCATTCATACTCATTATTATTGGTGCATTTGTAACTCGATATATCAGTTATGAGGGAATGATGCCAATACGTGAAGGCGAAACCGCAAATATTATTTATTCGGATAAACCGTATTTAACGGTTTTAGTTGATGGCGAATACAAAGGGGAAATGAAACGAAAAACCTTTGAAAAAGACCTTATTTTAGCGCCTGAAGTTAAAGACGATGCCTTTTTAAATCTTTTTGCTGGTAATGATTTTTCAATGGGTGGCGAATTCAATGATATTCCTTTCGAAGTAGTTCATGAGTCTTTTATTTTGAATGGAAAAGAAACGATTAAACCTTCTGAAAACGGAACATTAATGATTAAAATGGTGGAATCAAGTGGAGGTACACGCCATGAACATTATTTAAAAGAAGGTGAAGTGCAAAATCTTCATAATATTTTATTTGCCTTTAATAAATTTACAGAAGGAGCCATTAATATTACTAAAATTGGTGAAGCCTATACCATACAGTCGCCATTTGATGGTAACTTTATGCGAATGGCCGATAAATTTCAAGGTCAAGTTGAAAAAAACAAACCGCAAGCCTTATTATTACGATCTTTATACAATATGGGTGGTGCACAATTTGTATTTCCAGAGCCCGCTATAAAAGGCGAATTGACTTTAGAATCTAATAATGATTTTAAAGATAAACAAAGCGATGATGCATTAGTGGTTAAAGTAAAAAGTCAAGGAAAAGAAGAAACAGTAACACTTGTAGGCGCTAAAGGAAAACAAGGCGTACCTCAAAGTGTAAAAATTGGTGCATTAGAATTTACTTTATTCTTTGGAAGCAAAATTTACAACACGCCTTTCAATATTAAATTAGACGATTTTATTGCCGATAAATATCCAGGAACCGAAAAAAGTTATTCTGCTTTTAAAAGCAAAATAGAAGTAGTTGATTCGGAAAATAAGACCGCCTTTAAAGATAGTATCTTTATGAATAATGTTCTAGATTACAGAGGGTATAGATTGTTTCAAGCAGGTTTTGATCCTGATGAAAAAGGAACCCAATTATCGGTAAGTCATGATTTTTGGGGTACTTGGATAACTTATATTGGTTATTTCTTATTGTATTTCGGATTAATGGCTATTTTATTCAATAAGAATACACGTTTTGCTAGTTTGAAAGAGAAATTAGAAAAAGTTAAAGAAAAGAAAAATCAGTTATTAGGAGTAGTTTTGTTTTTATTTTCAACTTTTGCTTTTGCACAACACAATCACCAACCTAATACAACCGAAACACTAAAACTGTTAAAACAGCATATTGTTTCTAAAGAGCATGCTTCTGAATTTGGAAAAGTAGTTATCCAAGATGCGGGTCGAATGAAACCTATCAATACGTTTTCCTCTGAATTGCTTCGTAAAGTATCAAAAAGTGATACGTATGAAGGAATGAATTCGGATCAAGCGTTTATTTCAATGACGCAATTTCCTCAATATTGGTATAATTTACCTATTATTTATTTGAAAAGAGGAAACGACAGTATTCGTAAAATAATTGGTATTGAAAAAGAAGCAAAATATGCACCATTAGTTTCCTTTTTTGATGAAAAAGGCGGTTATAAATTGGCTAATTATTTAGATGCGGCTTATAAAGAACCTGTGCCTAATCAATTTCAAAAAGATTTTATTGATGCCGATAAAAAAGTGAATTTATTATATTCGGCGTTAAGTGGTCAGATATTAAAAGTATTTCCGGTACCGGGTGATAAAACCAATAAATGGGTGTCTTATTTAGAAATCAATCAGCCAACAGGAACTGCTTTGGATTCCATTAAAAATATTGTTCCGTTTTATTTAAATGCTGTTGATAAATCTACTTTGAATGATGATTATAAGTTACCAAATAGTTTATTAAAAGGTTTAACCGATTATCAAAAAAAGTATGGTAAGTCAGTAATGCTTTCGGAAAGCAAAATCAATTCTGAAATCATGTACAATAAGTACGATATATTCAAGCGATTATTTTATTTGTATATGTTGGCAGGAGTTTTGATGTTAATTTTTTGTATTGTACAAATTTTCAAGAATAACAAATTTACGCGAATAAGTATAAATGTCTTTCATGGAATAATTGCGTTGTTTTTTGTTTTACATACACTGGGATTAGCCGTTCGATGGTACATTTCGGGTCACGCGCCTTGGAGTGATGCTTATGAGAGTATGATATATGTAGCGTGGGCAACAATGTTTTTTGGATTAGCTTTTGGAAGAAAATCAAAGTTAACCGTAGCTTCTACAACATTTGTAGTTTCTATTATATTAATGGTAGCACATTGGCAATGGATGGATCCATCAATTGGGAATTTACAACCGGTTTTAAATTCCTATTGGTTAATGATTCACGTTGCGGTTATAGTGGCTAGTTACGGTCCGTTTACCTTAGCCATGGTGTTAGGTTTAGTCGCTTTATTCTTAATGATTTTTACCAATGCAAAAAATAAAAATAAAATAAAATTGAGCATCGACGAAATCACTTATATCAACGAAATGGCTCTAACAGTTGGTTTGGTGATGTTAACCATAGGAAACTTCCTTGGTGGACAATGGGCTAATGAAAGTTGGGGACGTTATTGGGGTTGGGACCCTAAAGAAACTTGGGCATTGATTAGTATTATGGTGTATGCGTTTGTAATTCACTCGCGTTTTGTTCCAGCATTACGTGGGCGTTGGATTTATAGCGTGATGAGTGTTTTAGCGTTTGCTTCGATATTAATGACGTATTTTGGAGTAAACTTCCATTTAAGCGGTTTACACAGTTATGCTTCGGGTGAAAAACAAAATGTTACCTATTATTTCATCATACTAGCAGTTGTATTAGTAATTGCAGCTATTGCGTATATTCCATATAAAAAGCATTTGAAAAAGTAATTAATTGAAAATTGAGGCTGTCTTTTTGATAGCCTTTTTTTATGAATTGTTTAGCAATAATATCATTAACAATTAATTACATTTGATAAAAATAAGATCATGAAAAAATCACTATTGCTGTTTTTAGCAATTTCCTTATGGAGTTGTAAAAATCAGGCACAAAAAAAAGAAACAACAACAATAGCAGCCACTATGACAAAAGAAACAATTTACCAATTTAAAGTTCAGGACTTGGCAGGTGACGAATTCGATTTTGTAACCTTAAAAGGAAAGAGAATAATCATTGTTAATACGGCTTCAGAATGTGGATTAACGCCTCAATATGAGCAATTACAAGCGGTTTATAATCAGTATAAAGATCAAAATCTTGTTATTGTAGGTTTTCCAGCTAATAATTTTGGAGCACAAGAACCAGGAAGTAATGCGCAAATTGCATCGTTCTGTCAAAAAAATTATGGAGTAACGTTCCCTATGATGGCTAAAATATCGGTTAAAGGAAATGACATGCATCCTGTATACCAATTTTTAACCCAAAAAGCTAAAAACGGATTAGAAGATAGCAGTGTACAATGGAATTTTCAAAAATACCTTATTAATTCGAATGGGGAATTAGAAAAAGTCATTGCTCCAAGTACGTTACCAACTGATTCCGAAATCATTAATTGGATTGAAGGGAAATAAACAAAAAATGATCAATTTTTTTATTGGAATTTTCCTAAAGCATTTTCTGTACAATAACCGAATGCAACCAGCGTTCAAATTTGTAGCCAGATTCTTTGATAAAACCAACTTCTTCAAAGCCAAATTTCTTATGAAAATCGATACTAGTTGTGTTTTCAGAATCGATAACACCAATTAACGTGTGCAAATTTTGTTGTTTGGCTAAACTAATTAATTCGGTTAATAATAATTTGCCAATTCCTTTACCAATGTGGTTTTTATGTGCATATACCGAATGTTCAGCAGTAAATTTATAAGCTTCTCTAAATCTAAATTCACTATAATAGCCAAAACCTACTACTTCGCCATTCATATCGGCGACAACTATTGGGTAACCTTTCAACAGTTTCTCTTCAAAAATAGCCTTTTGAGCAGCTAATGTCCGAATAGTGTAATCGTATAATGCCGTTGAATTTAGAATGGCATCGTTAATGATGTCTAAAATGGCAGCAGTATCTTCAACGTGATAAGGTCTAATTTTTATTTCCATAGTTCAAAAGTACTATTTTTTGATTTAAACAGTATAATTATACTCCGCAACTTTGTAACTTTGTAGCTTACAACTAAAACAAAATGAAGTATCCGAAAATTCCTTTAGCGCAAAGCATTTTAGAAATTTGTCAGCAAAAAGGAGTGAAACATATTGTAATTTCGCCTGGTTCAAGAAATGCGCCTTTAACGATTGGATTTACTAATAATCCGTATTTCAAATGCTACAGTATAGCAGATGAGCGTAGTGCCGCTTTTTTTGCTTTAGGAATTGCACAACAAATTCAGCAACCGGTTGTTGTTGTATGTACTTCGGGTTCGGCGTTATTGAATTATTATCCTGCTTTTGCCGAAGCTTTTTATAGCCAAATTCCTTTAGTGGTGCTTTCGGCAGACCGACCACAACATAAAATTGATATTGGCGACGGACAAACCATTCGTCAAGAAAATGTATTTGCCAATCATAGTTTATTCAATGTTAATTTATCCGAAAATAATTCGCTAGAAAATGATCATCTCGTACAAATGGCATTGCATACTTCGGTTGCGCAAAAAGGACCAGTACATATTAATGTTCCGTTTGAAGAGCCTTTGTATGAAACGGTTTCAGAGTTACAAGTTCATCCTAACATCATTGAGTTTACTACCGAAAAAAAACCTTTTGAAATCGACACTTCAACACTTGCTGTTTGGAAAAGCGCTTCTAAAAAATTAGTTTTAGTAGGGGAGTTGTTTCCAAATTCGGTAGAGCAACACTATTTAGAACTTTTAGCAAATGATCCAAGTGTAGTTGTTTTAACTGAAAAAACATCTAATTTACATCATCCAACTTTCATTGATCAAATTGATACCTTGATTACGCCATTTGATGAAGCAGATTTTAAGGCATTTCAGCCTGAAATTCTTTTGACTTTTGGAGGCATGGTCGTTTCAAAACGAATCAAAGCATTTTTACGAAAATACAAACCAGAACACCATTGGCATATAGACGAATTAAGAGCGTATGACACTTTTGGAGCGCTTACAAATCATTTTGAAACTAAAATTAATGTATTTTTAAGTCAGTTATTGAATGAAGATACATTTGAAAGTACCTATAAATCGAGTATTCTGTCTATTTGGAACGATAGAGTAGCGAAACACAAAGAATACAATTCGAAAATTCCATTTTCCGATTTTAAAGTATTTGATTTCATTTGTAAAAATTTACCCAAAAATTGCCATTTGCAAGTTAGTAATAGCTCGGCAATTCGCTATATTCAGTTGTTTGATGTGGCGTCGTCTATTCCTGTTTTCTGCAATCGAGGAACGAGTGGCATCGATGGAAGCACGTCTACCGCAATTGGAGCTTCAGTAGTAAATAAATTACCTACAGTTTTAATTACGGGTGATATTGGTTTTTTATACGACAGTAATGCGTTATGGAATAACTACATTCCTTCAAACTTTAAAATTATACTAATAAATAATGGCGGCGGAGGTATTTTTAGAATTTTGCCTGGGCATGAAGAAACTGAAACATTTAATACTTATTTTGAAACATCGCACCAGTTGAATGCCTCGCATTTGGCTAAGATGTATGGTTTGAATTATTTTAAAGCAACGGATGAAACTTCATTAGACCAACAATTTTCTGCATTTCTTGCTCAGAATGAACAACCTAGTATTTTAGAAATTTTCACTCCCGAAAAAGTAAATGATTCGGTGTTATTGGAGTTTTTCAAGGAGTTGGTTTAACTTGAAAGATTATTCTATACGTGAATATTTTGCCTTACAAGTTTCAATAAACGGGTAATTGATGATTAATGTATTACCTTTAATTTCATAAGTTAATTGCAGTTGATTGCAATTTGTGGTCTGTATTGTTGCATTATTTGATGAATATGTACCTGATGTGTTTAAAGAAGAACCAATTGATAAATCACATAAATTTCCTGTGCAAGAAATGGTTCTATTGGTTTCAAAAGTTATTGTTTTATCACTCAAAACAGGTTGAAAAATACCACTTCCGTCCCCAGGATCTGCAAGTATAGCTATGAGTTTCCATGAGCCTATTTCAATCATTGTGCTATTTTCTTCATTTGCTGAGGTACACGAAGATAAACAGAAAATTATTAGATATAGAAAACTGTATTTTTGAAAGGTGATTCTCATTATTGGTTATTTTAACGTAAACTATAATTATAGGTAAAGGTAATTATTCTATTTTTAAAACAAAAAACTCCGACTTTCATCGGAGTGATTTTTATAAACTAACCCTAACCAAATAAGAAAACTCTTTTCTATGTTGCAAATATCTGATGTTTTCTTCATGAAGTGTGTTAAGGATATGTTATACTTATGTTATTGATTATTAAAATATTAATTAATTCTGAAGTGAAATGTTATTTTAATTTGAATAAGGTTTCGAAGTAACAACTAGCAAATAAAACAACTTTTTTTTGCTTAATTATTTTTTACATTTAAAAGGATAAAAATTATTAAATTCGTAAATTGCACCCTTTAAAACGAATCAAAATTACAGATGGAACCACAAATACCTTATATTCCTATCAATAAAGTAAGAATTGTAACTGCAGCGTCACTTTTTGACGGACACGATGCAGCCATTAACATCATGCGAAGAATTATCCAAGCAACAGGTGTAGAGGTAATTCATCTTGGACATGATAGAAGTGTTGAAGAAGTGGTAAATACGGCTATTCAAGAAGATGCGAATGCAATTGCCATGACATCTTATCAAGGAGGTCACAACGAGTATTTCAAATACATGTACGATTTACTTAAGGAAAAAGGAGCTGGTCATATCAAAATATTTGGCGGAGGCGGTGGTGTAATCTTACCATCAGAAATTTCAGAATTACACGAATATGGCATCGAAAGAATTTATTCTCCAGATGATGGTCGTGCTATGGGATTACAAGGTATGATTAACGATTTGGTGAAAAGAGCTGAACCAGCCCCCCCCGCCCCCGAGGGGGAAGCTGCCCAAATTGCGGATAAGCTAATCACAAAAGAAATCAATACAATTGCAAGATTAATTACCCTTGCTGAAAATAATCCTGAAAAATTTCACAAAGTATTTCAAGCTCCCCCTTCGGGGGCGGGGGAGGCTCCTGTTTTAGGAATTACCGGAACAGGTGGCGCAGGAAAGTCATCTTTAGTAGATGAATTAGTACGTCGTTTTTTAATCGATTTCCCAGAAAAAACAATCGGATTAATTTCGGTTGATCCATCAAAACGTAAAACAGGTGGTGCGTTATTAGGTGACAGAATACGAATGAATGCAATTAACAATTCTCGTGTTTACATGCGTTCGTTAGCAACTCGTCAATCGAATTTAGCTTTATCTAAATATGTAGCCGAAGCCATTCAAGTGTTAAAAGCTGCTAAATATGATTTAATCATTTTAGAAACATCAGGAATTGGGCAATCGGACACAGAAATCCTTGATCATTCAGATGTTTCATTGTATGTAATGACACCTGAATTTGGTGCTGCAACGCAGTTAGAAAAAATCGATATGTTAGATTTTGCTGATTTAGTTGCGTTAAATAAATTTGACAAACGTGGTGCTTTAGATGCCATTCGTGATGTAAAAAAACAATATCAACGCAATCATAATCTTTGGGATGTAGATACGGATAAGATGCCAATTTTCGGAACTATTGCTTCGCAATTCAACGATCCAGGAATGAATACGTTGTACAAATCCATAATGGATAATATTGTAGAAAAAACAGGAGCCGAATTACAATCGACTTTTGAAATTACGCGTGAAATGAGTGAGAAAATTTTCGTAATTCCACCTCATAGAACGCGTTATTTATCTGAAATTGCAGAAAACAATAGAAAATACGATGAAACGGCACTTTCTCAAGTAGAAGTAGCGCAAAAATTATACGGAATTTTTAAAACTGTGGAATCGGTTAACGGTAATTTACCTCAAATTGACAAGGCTGGAATAATTGGAAGCTCTTTAAAAATAAATGATACTAACAAAGATTTCTTAGGCTTATTATTGAAAGAATTCGACCGAGTAAAAATGAATTTAGACCCTTATAATTGGGAAATTTTATTGACTTGGGACGAAAAAGTAAACAAATATAAAAATCCAGTATATTCGTTTAAAGTTCGTGATAAAGAAATTAAAATTGATACACATACTGAATCTCTTTCACATTCTCAAATTCCTAAAGTTGCGCTTCCAAAATACCAAGCTTGGGGCGATATTTTAAAATGGAATTTACAAGAAAACGTTCCTGGGGAATTTCCATTTGCATCCGGATTATATCCATTTAAACGTGAAGGAGAAGATCCTACACGTATGTTTGCAGGAGAAGGAGGACCTGAAAGAACGAATCGTCGTTTTCATTATGTGTCTTTGGGAATGCCTGCCAAACGTCTTTCAACAGCTTTCGACTCGGTAACCCTATACGGAAATGACCCAAACCATAGACCTGATATTTATGGTAAAATTGGAAATGCTGGGGTTTCGATTTGTTGTTTAGATGACGCAAAAAAATTATACTCTGGTTTCGATTTGAGTCACCAAGCCACTTCAGTTTCTATGACAATTAATGGTCCAGCACCAATGTTGTTAGGTTTCTTCATGAATGCAGCAATTGATCAAAATTGTGAAAAATATATCAAACAAAACGGTTTAGAAGCTGAAGTTGAGAAAAAGAAAATAGAATTGTATGATAACCAAGGCTTAGAGCGTCCAAGATATAATGGCGAATTGCCTGAAGGAAATAATGGATTAGGGCTGTTATTATTAGGCGTAACTGGTGATCAAATTTTACCAGCCGACGTATATGCAAAAATAAAAGCTGAAACGTTAGCACAAGTCCGCGGTACGGTTCAAGCCGATATTTTAAAAGAAGATCAAGCACAAAACACCTGTATTTTCTCTACCGAATTTGCATTGCGCTTAATGGGAGATGTACAAGAATACTTTATCAAACAAAATGTACGTAACTTCTATTCAGTTTCTATTTCGGGTTATCATATTGCAGAAGCAGGAGCAAATCCAATCACACAGTTAGCATTTACACTTGCAAACGGATTTACTTATGTAGAGTATTATTTAAGCAGAGGAATGAACATTAATGACTTTGGTCCAAATTTATCATTCTTTTTCTCAAATGGTATTGATCCTGAATATGCGGTAATTGGTCGTGTAGCTCGTAAAATTTGGGCAAAAGCCATGAAAAATAAATATGGAGCTAATGAAAGAGCACAAATGTTGAAATACCATATTCAAACTTCAGGACGTTCATTACATGCACAAGAAATTGATTTCAACGATATTCGTACGACTTTACAAGCCTTATATGCCATTTACGACAACTGTAATTCCTTACATACGAATGCGTATGACGAGGCTATTACTACACCTACAGAGGAATCGGTACGTCGTGCAATGGCAATTCAGTTGATTATTAATAAAGAATTAGGTTTGGCGAAAAACGAAAATCCAATTCAAGGTTCGTTCATTATCGAAGAATTAACCGATTTAGTAGAAGAGGCTGTTTTACAAGAATTCGACCGAATTACAGAACGTGGCGGTGTATTGGGTGCTATGGAAACGATGTACCAACGTTCTAAAATTCAGGAAGAGAGTTTGTATTATGAAACTTTGAAACATACAGGTGAATTTCCAATTATTGGGGTAAACACTTTCTTAAGTTCCAAAGGATCACCAACGGTTATTCCTGCAGAGGTTATTCGTGCAACGGAAGAGGAGAAAAAATATCAAATTGATATGTTGCATAATCTACATCAATCGGGCGCCGAAAAAGTAACTGAACAATTGAACAGTATACAAGACGCAGCTATCAATAATCAAAATATTTTTGAAAAGTTAATGGAAGCCACAAAGGTATGTTCGTTAGGACAAATTACCAGTGCGTTGTTTGAAGTGGGTGGACAGTACAGACGCAATATGTAATTTTTCAATGTTTTATTAAATGAATCCAACGATTAAAAACTTTCCCAAAACAAAATTTATAGGTAAAAACCTTACGTTTTCCTATGCGGATTATCGTGCTTTTGAATTATGGAGTAGTTTTATGCCTCGACGAAAAGAAATTCAAAATGCAATTGGTGTTAATTTGTATAACATTCAAGTAAATCCAGAAAACTTTGATTTTCATCCAACAACACTTTTTGTAAAATGGGCGGCGATGGAAGTTTCTAGTTTTGATGTTATTCCAGACGAAATGGAAGCATTAGAAATTGAATCAGGTTTGTATGCTGTTTTTCAATATAAAGGAGATCAACAAGGTGCTGCAGCCTTTTTCAATTCGATTTATACCGTATGGTTGCCCAACTCAGATTATGAATTAGAGAATCGACCGCAATTTGAAATTTTAGGAGAAAAATATAAAAATAATGACCCAAATTCTGAAGAAGAAATTTGGATTCCCATTAAATTAAAGGGTTAGTACTCGCCATCTACATAAAACCAATTTCCGTTTTCCAATTTAAATGTGGAATGCTCGTAATGAATTTGCGCTTTTAAATTTTGATCTAAATAGTAAGCATTAAAAGTAACGGTAGTTTCGGTTACTGCTAAAATTTCCAAACGCAACCATTGGTTCAATTGGCTCCACGCTAAAATTTCACTTTTATTGTGAAGCTTTCTTTTCGAACTATGCGTGGTATTCATCAAATAATCTGCTGCTCCGGTTGCAAATGCACTATATCGAGAACGCATTAAGGTTTCGGCGGTTGGTGCATTTTTACTTCCTTTAATATAAGGTTCGCAACAATTTTCAAAAGAAACGGAAGCGCCACAAAAACAATTTGTCATCAATTATAAATTAGCTTCTTTAAACTTTCGCAGAATTTCTTTTAATTTTTCGGCACGAACATTCTTTTTTGCTTTTGCTTTTGCTTGTTCTTTGTGTAATTTATCGTTGTGTTCTTTTATATTTTTCGGATTATTTCTTCCCATTTTACAAGCTTTTTTGAAGTTTCAAAGATACAAAAATAAAGATGCAATAATTTTGGCATGACAATTGAATAAATAGTAATACAATTAATCTTTAAAACGAAACGTTATGAAAAAAATTACTCTACTAATTGCTTTTATCGGAATGATAACTTTACAAAGTTGTACCGTAAACGAAGTGAATGATCAAAATGACTCCGATACAATAAGTGAGGTTTTTGAATACACAAATGTAGATTTAACTTCTGGAAATGGATATCGCGCCATTTTAAATTTTCCACATCCAACATATACCTCTGACATGGTATTAGTGTATCGTTTAGCTGATTATGGTTCTGCAGGTGATGTATGGAAATTATTGCCTGAAACGTATTACTTCAACGACGGAACATTAGATTTTGGTTATAGAAATGATTTTACACGTTTTGATGCTGAAGTCTCTCTTTTTGGTTATGACTTGCCGGGTTTACCAGTTGCAAATAAATTAGATCAAGTTTTTCGTGTCGTTGTAATTCCAGGATATTTTTCAAATAGAACATCTGCTACTGTTGATTTTTCAGATTACAATGCTGTTAAGTCACATTATAATTTAGGTAAAAATAAAGTGATTAAAATTAGAATGTAATATTAGTAAAAGCGCTATTTAATTCAATAGTTTTACACCGATAAGGAATCAATTTTTAAATAACCAATGTGTTTTTCATCTTCTGAAAACACGTTGGTTTTTTTAATTTGTAAACGATACTCAGATTTAAATTTTTCCGAAAGAATTTCTTCAATAGCATGGATATCATCTACATCAACACCATATTTATCGTCAATATGCGATGCTGCGCCTTTGAAATCATAATGTTTATAGAATGTTGTTTGTTTTGCTTTTTTAATGGCTTCGGCTTTTGTGGTTGCAACCACTAACACTTTATAATGGTATTCTTCAAATTCGCCTTCTTTGTATCCGCCTAAATTCAGAAAGAATAATTGCTCTTTTTGTTTCAGTTTTTCATTATTTGAAACCACTTCAATTGCAAATCCATCAACACAACTTACTTTTTGCCATGCATCTATATGTATTTTTCCTTTTGCTTCTGGCCAAAATGCCTTCATATCAGGAACTAATTCTTTTATACTCGTTCCAATGCCAAAAAAGATATCATGTTGCTCCGTAAATCGTCCTTTTGGAGTGCATCCTAATAGGATCATGTATAAATTTGCTGTTTTCATAATGTAAATATAATAAATAAAATATTTTACCCCTAAAAAAATAGGGGTCGTTGTAAAAATATTGAAAAAATTTATATATTTGCATAACTTTTCAAGGGTATAATTTTAAAAACACAACTTTATGTCAACATTTCGTTTTCAAGCTTTAAGAAAGGCAACCGACAGAAAACCAGTTCATGTAGAAGAATTGGACAGAAAATCAATTATTTTTGGTAGTAATGTCTTTGGAGACAAAGCTATGCGTCAATTTTTAACTCCAGAAGCTTTCAAAGCGGTTAAAGCTGCAGCAGATGGTGTAAAAATCGATCGTAAAATTGCCGATTATATTGCATTAGGAATGAAAGAATGGGCATTATCAAAAGGAGTAACACATTATACCCACTGGTTTCAGCCATTAACAGGAACAACGGCAGAAAAACACGATGCTTTTTTTGAAACCTTTCCTGATGGAAGTGATCCAGTTGAAAAATTTGGTGGAAGTCAATTAGTACAACAAGAACCAGATGCTTCTTCTTTTCCAAATGGAGGCATCAGAAACACCTTTGAAGCAAGAGGTTATACCGCTTGGGATCCAACATCTCCAGCGTTTATTTTTGGAACTACTTTGTGTATTCCAACCGTTTTCGTTTCCTATACAGGTGAAGCTTTAGACAACAAAACACCTTTATTAAGAGCTTTAAACGCTATTGATGCAGCTGCAATTGATGTAGCTAAATATTTTGATAAAAATGTAAAACGTGTTACACCAACATTAGGTTGGGAACAAGAATATTTCCTAGTGGATTCGGCTTTAGCCAATTCTCGTCCTGATTTATTAGCTACAGGTCGTACTTTATTAGGACACACTGCTGCTAAAGGACAACAATTAGACGATCATTATTTTGGTTCGATTCCTACACGCGTTTTAACCTATATGCGTGATTTAGAAAACGAATGTATGTTATTAGGGATTCCGGTTAAAACGCGTCATAACGAAGTAGCGCCTAACCAATTTGAATTAGCGCCTATTTTTGAAGAAATCAACTTAGCGGTTGATCACAATTCTTTATTAATGGACGTGATGCAAAAAGTAGCAGAGCGTCATGATTTTAAAGTATTATTTCACGAAAAGCCATTCAAAGGCGTAAACGGTTCAGGAAAACACAACAACTGGTCATTAGCTACCGATACAGGTATTAACTTATTGAGTCCGGGTAAAACCCCAATGAGCAACTTACAATTCTTGACTTTCTTTATCAACACAATTAAAGCGGTTCATGATAACGAAGAATTATTAAGAGCTTCTATTGCTTCGGCAAGTAACGACCACCGTTTAGGAGCAAACGAAGCGCCACCTGCTATTATTTCGGTATTCATTGGTCAACAATTGACTAAAGTTTTAGCGGAGTTAGAAGGGGTGTCTAACGGAAAATTATCGCCAGAAGAAAAAACCGATTTAAAATTAAACGTAGTAGGTAAATTACCAGACGTTTTATTAGACAATACCGACAGAAACAGAACGTCTCCATTTGCGTTCACCGGAAACAAATTTGAGTTTAGAGCGGTAGGTTCTTCTGCAAACTGTGCGGTTTCAATGACAACGTTAAACACGATTGTGGCAAAACAATTGAAAGACTTCAAAAAAGAAGTGGATACGTTAATTGAGAAAAAAGATTTAAAGAAAGACGAGGCTATTTTCAATGTCTTGAGAGAATACATCAAACAAACAAAAGCGATTCTTTTTGAAGGCGACGGTTACAGCGAAGCATGGGAAAAAGAAGCTAAAAAACGTGGATTAAGCAACCATAAAACTACACCTCAAGCTTTAAAAGCAAAAGTATCTAAAAAAGCTATCGACTTATTTGGAGAAATGGGCGTAATGAATCATGTTGAGGTGGAAGCGCGTTATGAAATTGAGCTAGAAGAATACGTGAAAAAAATTCAAATTGAAGGTAGAATTTTAGGCGATATTGCTCGTAATCATGTGGTTCCAACAGCGATTCGTTACCAAAATGTATTGATTGAAAACGTAAAAGGATTGAAAGAAATCTTTGGAAAAGACTTTGAGAAAATTGCTAAAGAACAAATTTCATTAATCAAAGAAATTTCTGAACACATTGAAGGGATCAATACTAAAGTAGAAGTCATGACCGAAGAACGTAAAAAAGCAAACGCTTTAACGAATACCGAGAAAATGGCAGCTGCGTATTGCGATAAAGTAAAACCCTACTTCGAAGAAATTCGTTACCACGCTGACAAATTAGAATTGTTAGTAGACGACGAACTTTGGACGTTAACAAAATATAGAGAATTGTTATTTACGAAGTAATAAAAATAGAAATCCCAATCATTGATTGGGATTTTTATTCTTTATACTTAAAAAATGGCGATTAGCCATAAACCTCTTTTTTGAATTTTAACGTTTTACCGCTTGTGGTAGTTCCTTATATTTAAAACAAAAGTTACCAAGTACAAAATTTCTTGTGGAATTTTAAAAGAAAATTCCGAAGTAACATATGATAAGTAATTGCAACAAATCGCTGTTTTATACTGATTTAATTCACTTTTTTATAATATGCTACATTTTTATATACAGTTCCTCCAGAAGATGTTTCTGTAAAGTCAAATTTTAAATCTGTATTTGTCAACTGGATTACTGTGTAAACATCTGTAGTGCCACCAGTAGTGGATGAAAGGGTTGTTCCATTATAAACATAAGTTCCATTTTCGTCTGCTGTAGAATTGCAACTTGCATCATTTTCTATTGATACATAAGTTCCATTTGATTTGAATTCAACATAATCCGGGCAATTAGAATTGTCTTCAACTACATTAACAGTTTCATCTAAAACACCATCTGTATAATACTCAAATTTTACAGCTCTCCATTTACCAACTATTGTCATACTTGAATTATTGTCTTCATCATTACTACAACCAATAAGTGTTGTTACGAAAACAATTGACAATACTAATAATAAGTTTTTTGTCATGATTTTATTTTTCCCTTTGCCATTTCTGACCATTAAGAACGAACATTTTTAGGTACTTTTTTAGTGTTAGTTTCAGTCCGCACTATTTTTTTAATTTATTTTTTAAAGATTTCGTTTTTCAAAATTTGCATACAACTTGTTTATATGTATGATATAACATCAGTTTAATTTTTTTTTTCAAAAATACATTTTATTTTTATCTAGGGGTACTTTTTTTTAACTTTTATTAAAAAAAATATCTAATTAAACCATCAACTAAAAAAAATTACTATTTTCGATAGACCAAATTCTACCTATATGAAAAACCTATTATTCCTGTTGTTGTTCATTGGCTCCATTGCTTGTGGGCAAACGAAATTCACTGTTTATTTTGATACCGATTCGCATCAATTAACAAAAAGCGAATTGACTCGTTTTGATGACTTTTTTAGAAATAAGAAGGTTAAATTCATTAAGCTTATTGGGTATTGCGATTATCGTGCATCCAATGGTTATAACGATACTTTGGCGTTAAATAGGGCTAAATTTGTATCTCATAGTATTGAAAAAGTTACCAATCAAAAGCCAATCGAAATCGAAAGTAAAGGGGAGAATTTCGAACAAAATTCAAATTTAGCATTGAACCGAAAAGTAGATATTTTTTACACAGAAATTCCATCAGAAGAGCCAGTAAAGGTTACTCCTATTAGTTTAAATAGTCAGGTTTCAAATGCTAAAGTAGGCGATAAACTCATTCTAAAAAACCTTTATTTTTATAATCGTTCGGGAATTTTACGTCCCGAATCTAAACCAGTTGTTGAAGAATTATTGGCTATTATGCGCGCCAATCCAAAACTAAAAATCGAAATACAAGGTCATATTTGTTGCCAACTAGTAGCCGATGAAGAAGATACAGCAAAAACAAGAGCAATTACAATATATAATTACTTGATAGACAATCAAATTGACAAATCCCGATTGAGTTATACCAGTTTTGGTAGTTCAAAACCAATTCATCCTATTCCCGAAAAAAACGGAAGAAGAACGCAACGCAAACCGACGAGTAGAAATCCAAATTATTGAAAATTAACTTTGGCATACTTTTGTATGTAGTATATTTGTTGTTATTTCGTAAAAAGTAAAAAATGAAGGTTGTATTTTCAATACTATTATTTGGTTTCGGGTTTGGCGCCTTTTCGCAAGAACAAGTTGCGTTTTATTTTGATACCAATAAATTTGAATTGAATACTTCTGAATCATCCAAACTTCAACAATGGATTGCAGATAATAAAACGTCTAAAATTTTGTCCATCACGGGCTCTACGGACGAAGTGGGGAGTTTAGGGTATAATGATACGTTATCTCAAAAACGAGTAGCGCACATTTTTAATCTAGTCAAAGGAATCGTAAACATTAGGCCCGATTTTAAAAGTATTGCTTTGGGCGAAAAAGGCGCAACTTCAACTAGTAAAGCAGAAAATAGAAAAGCCATCATTCATTTTTTACAAGAAAAAGATTTGGCCAAGGAAAATGAAATTTTAGGGATAAAAGATACCATCGAAGTAATAATTCCTGAAAATGCAACGTTAGCAGAAAAGATAAAGTTGGCAAAAGTAGGAACGAAAATAGTGTTGAAGAACATAAATTTTTATCAAAACACTTTTGCTACCGTTCCAGAATCGCAAGGAGCGCTGTATGATTTGCTTTTTGTGATGCAAAATAACGAGAATTTAAGAATCGAAATTCAAGGTCATATTTGTTGTATTGATAAAGATTATCGCAATCTTTCTACCGATAGAGCGAAACAAGTTAAGCGTTTTTTGGTTTTTAATGGCATACCGCAGCATAGAATTCAAGCGAAAGGTTTTGGTGTTTCGCAACCCCTATATCCAATACCTGAAGCAAGTGCAGAACAAGCTGCAGCCAATAGAAGAGTTGAAATTGAAATTTTAAGTAAATAGAGCATGAAAAAAATAGTCTCGTTAGTAGTGGTTTTATTCCTAATGTTAAATGTAAGTTGCGATAAATGTGAAGAGGGCGATAGAGCCACTCCGGCTTCTTTTTTTGTAGCCATTGTTGATGCCACTACTGATGAAAATGTGTTTGAAAACGAAACGTTTTTACCCACTCAAATTGTGATTAAAGATTTAGAGGATAAACCAGTTCCATTTCGATTTATTCCCAATTCAAATTTGATTCAAATCTTTCCAAATACTCAAAATGTAGTCGATAATACAATTGAATTAACTTTGAATAATCCAACAACTTTAACCGTAGAAGAAATACTAATTACCAACGATTTTTCAGCTAAAGAAGAAGAATGTTATATAACCTACAAAGTAGAAAACGTTCAAGTTCCAAATAATATATCAAATGTAGTGGATGGAATTTATGTGATAAAAATTTAAGATTTTTCTAAATTCAAACTTCTAAATTCTAAATTTTAAAACTATCTTTGCGGAACAACAACAACACACACAATTCATGAGTTCTGATACCAGTAAACGTTATAATTTACGAGGAGTTTCGGCTTCTAAAGAAGACGTGCATAACGCCATTAAAAACATCGATAAAGGATTGTTTCCGCAAGCCTTCTGTAAAATTATTCCCGATTATTTGACTAATGATGAAGACTATTGTATCATAATGCATGCCGATGGCGCAGGTACAAAATCTTCCTTAGCGTATATGTATTGGAAAGAAACGGGCGATGTTTCCGTTTGGAAAGGCATTGCGCAAGACGCGTTAATTATGAATATTGACGATTTATTGTGTGTAGGGGCCACCGATAATATTTTATTGTCATCTACTATCGGAAGAAATAAAAATTTAATTCCAGCCGAAGTTATTTCTGCTATTATTAATGGTACGGAAGAATTAATTGCCGAATTAAAAAAACACGGTGTTACCATTCATTCCACAGGTGGTGAAACGGCTGATGTAGGCGATTTAGTTCGTACGATTATTGTCGATTCAACAGTAACCGCTCGAATGAAACGTGCCGATGTAATTGATAATGCGAATATTCAAGCGGGTGATGTAATTGTAGGATTGGCATCTTTTGGTCAAGCTACTTACGAAACAGAATACAATGGCGGAATGGGAAGTAATGGTTTAACATCTGCACGACACGATGTTTTTGCGAAATATTTAGCAACTAAATATCCTGAAAGTTTTGATGCAGCTGTTCCAAATGAATTGGTATATTCAGGTCAAACAAAGTTAACGGATGCAGTTAAAAATAGTCCAATTGACGCTGGAAAATTAGTACTTTCTCCTACCAGAACGTATGCGCCAGTTATTAAAAAAATACTATCTAAATACAATTCCAATCAAATTCACGGAATGGTGCATTGCAGTGGAGGTGCCCAAACTAAGGTGCTTCACTTTGTAGACAACGTTCACGTGATTAAAGATAATTTATTTCCAGTACCACCGTTATTTCAATTGATTCAAGAAAATTCTAAAACTGATTGGAAAGAAATGTATCAGGTATTCAATTGCGGACATCGAATGGAAATTTATGTACCTGCTGAAATTGCACAAGATATTATTGAAATTTCAAAATCATTTAATATCGATGCACAAATTGTAGGAAGAGTGGAAGCATCAGATGATAAAAAGTTAACGATAGTTTCGGAATACGGAACGTTTGAGTATTAAAATATTTGTTTCAAGTTTCAAGTTGTTTTTGTTTCAAATTGAACAGAAATAACCTGAAACCTGAAACTTTAAACAAAAAACACACAACAACACCAATGAACAACGTATTAATTTTAGATTTTGGATCACAATACACGCAATTAATTGCTCGAAGAGTAAGAGAATTAAATATTTTCTGTGAAATTTTCCCTTTTGATAAAATTCCTACCGATTTATCATCGTACAAAGCGGTAATTTTAGGCGGAAGTCCATGTTCGGTGCGTTCAGAAGACGCATTGCATCCAGATTTATCTGAAATTAGAGGTAAAAAACCGTTATTAGCCGTTTGTTATGGTGCACAATATTTAGCGCATTTTTCAGGTGGAGAAGTCGCTGCATCCAATACAAGAGAATACGGAAGAGCAAATCTTTCATTTATAAAAGAAAACGAAGTGTTTTTAGAAGGTGTTTCAGACAATAGCCAAGTATGGATGAGTCATTCCGATTCTATCAAAAAATTGCCAACAAATGGTGTTAAAATAGCAAGTACTAAAGACGTTGAAAATGCTGCATATAAAATTGAAGGTGAGACTACTTACGCCATTCAATTTCATCCAGAGGTTTATCATTCAACAGATGGAAAACAAATGTTAGAAAACTTCTTAGTTAAAATTGCAAAAGTGAAACAAACTTTCACGCCAAATGCTTTTGTAGAAGAAGTAATTGCAGATATGAAAGCCAAAATTGGTGATGATAAAGTAGTGTTAGGATTATCTGGCGGAGTTGATTCTACAGTTGCGGCGGTAATTTTAAATAAAGCAATAGGTAGTAATTTATATTGCATTTTTGTAAATAACGGATTATTACGTAAAAACGAATTCCAAAATGTATTAGATCAATACAAAGGCATGGGATTAAATGTTAAAGGAGTGGATGCTTCTCAGCGTTTTTATGACGCTTTAGAAGGTCTTGATGATCCTGAAGCGAAGCGTAAAGCTATAGGACGCGTTTTTATTGAAGTTTTTGATGATGAAGCAAATCAGTTAAAAGATGTAAAATGGTTAGGTCAAGGTACTATTTATCCTGATGTAATTGAATCGGTTTCAGCTACAGGCGGACCTTCGGCAACCATTAAATCACATCATAATGTGGGTGGATTGCCTGATTTTATGAAATTGCAAGTGGTCGAACCTTTACGAATGTTATTCAAAGATGAAGTGCGTAGAGTAGGCGCAACATTAGGAATTGACCCTGAATTATTAGGACGTCATCCGTTTCCTGGACCAGGATTAGCAATTCGTATTTTGGGAGATATTACACCAGAAAAAGTAGCTATTTTACAAGAAGTAGATGCGGTATTCATCAACGGATTAAAAGAACACGGTTTATATGATAAAGTTTGGCAAGCAGGAGCAATTTTGTTACCTGTAAATAGTGTAGGTGTGATGGGTGATGAGCGTACGTATGAAAAAGTAGTAGCATTACGTGCAGTTGAATCTACAGACGGAATGACAGCTGATTGGGTGCATTTGCCGTATGAGTTTTTAATGAAAATATCGAACGAAATAATCAATAATGTTCGTGGTGTAAACCGAGTGGTGTACGATATTAGCTCAAAACCACCAGCAACTATTGAATGGGAATAAATAAAATGTCATGAAAAACATTTGGGTACTAATTTTTTGTTTAAGCTTCTTTTGTGCATTAGGACAGAAGAATGCTACTCACATTGTAGTTAAGGGCGAAACCTTATATGCTATTGCCAAGAAATATCAAATTACGCCCGAGGACATTCTAAAAAACAATCCTGATGCGATTAATGGTATCAAGGAAAATCAAACATTGTTGATTCCATCAAAAAATGGTTCAACAACAGCTGTAACCACTGCAAACGATACCACTTATGTAGTTCAAAAAGGGGAAACCTTGTATGCTATCTCTAAAAAATTCGGAATTACGGTTGATGCTATATTAGCTAAAAATCCAACAGTGAAAGACACCTTGTCAGAAGGTATTCAATTGATACTTCCTACCAAAAAAAATCTGACACCCACTATTATTTCTAATAAAGAAAAAGTTGACTTAATCAGTACTGTTTCTAAAGCAAAAACTAGAAATCTTGTCTTGTTCTTGCCCTTTAACATCAATAAAATAGAAACAGATTCGCTTAAAACCCGAACAGAACATTTAAAAACAAACAAATTTTTAAATTTAACCTTAGATTTTTACACTGGAGCTTTAATGGCAATTGATTCGGCAAAAGCATTAGGATTGCCAGTTAATGTTAAAGTGTATGATGTAGAGAGTTCAAAGTATTCTTCAAATGTAGCTTCAATAATTGCAAAAAATGATTTTTCTACTGTTGATGCAGTCATTGGTCCGTTTCAAAATTCATTTGTGGAAACGACCGCACAATTGCTCTCAAAATATGATATTCCGGTGATTTCGCCACTTTCAAAAGAGAAAGGATTGGCGTTGCCTAATTTATATTATGCTATTCCTTCGGAAGAACAATTGAAGGCTAAATTATTCCAACATTTCAAAGCGAAAAACGGTAATACTATAGCTATTATTAGTACTAAAAAAGTTGCTTCAAAAGAATATTTAACCAAAAATTACCCTTGGGTTAAGCAGGCTGTTTTTAATGATAAGGGCGCACTAGATGTAGTTCAATTCAAATCGCAATTGGTTAAAGGAAAGACTAATTTCATTATTTTAGAAATTGAAAAAGCTAGTACGATTCTTAGTATTACCAATATTTTGAAAGGATTACAAAAAGAATATGAAATTCAATTGGCAGTATATGAAGTCTATGATGCATTGAATTTTGAGGAAATTCCGATTAAAAATTTAACCGCATTAAAAATGATGTATCCTGCAGCCAGTAAAGTAATAGAAACGCCTGAAGAAATGCTTTTTGCAGCAGCATATAAAAAAATCAATAATAGTGCTCCTAATAGTGTAGCGATTAAAGGCTTTGATATTACGTTTGATACCATTTTAAGAATGTGTCAAGAAAATGGTTTTTCCGATTCGGTTTCAAAACACAAAACAGCCTATGTTGAAAACAGTTTTGATTATTCCAATGAAAACGGCGCAAACAATAACACCGGTTGCTATTTATTATATTATGACAACGATTTAACGATAAAACAAGCGCAATAATGGCTACTTCAAAAGTAACTTATTTAGGTGATTTAAGAACATCATCGATACATTTGGCCTCTGGATCAGAAATTATTTCAGATGCACCAATTGATAACAACGGAAAAGGAGAAGCGTTTTCTCCAACCGACACTGTTGCTAACGGATTGGCAAGTTGCATGTTTACCGTTATGGGAATCAAAGCCCGTGATATAGACGTAGATTTTTCTGGTTCCACTGCAGAAGTAACCAAAATCATGGGAACAGATCCAAGAAGAATTACAGAAATTCATGTAACCTTCAATTTTTCTATCAACCCAGATGAAAAAACAAAAGCTATCTTAGAAAGAACGGCGATGACTTGCCCAGTTTTCTATAGCTTACATCCTGAGATTAAAAAGGAAATTGTTTTTAATTGGAAGTAAGAAAAGAACAAAGATGAAAGATAAAAGAATATAGACAGTTTTAAAGTCTTTCTTCTTTTATCTGTCTTCTATCCTCTCAAAAAAAATGACCAACCAAGAACTCCTCATCAAACTCGCGCATACAAAAATGCCTTTTGGTAAATATGAAGGCTATCATTTAATAGATCTTCCGGAGTATTATGTGGTTTGGTATGCCAATAAAGGTTTTCCAAAAGGACAATTGGGCGAACAATTAAAATTGGTCCACGAACTCAAATTAAATGGACTAGAAGAATTGGTGCGAAACATCCGCAGAAACTTTCCAAAAAAATAAAATATTTTTGCCACGGATTAAAGGATTTTAAACGATTAATCAGTGCTAATCTGTGTAATCCGTGGCTATTAAAATTGATAATTAACATTCTTTCTTATGATGTTTTTGTTTTTCTTCACCAGAAAGCATATTGTTTACAATTTAATACAAAATTGATACATCGACTAATTGGCACATTGACTAATTAATATTATCTTTGCGCGTTATTATTATTTATTACAAAGAATTCCTCAGTTTAACTAGGGAAACAACAACACAACAACAACACAATGAGCCAAACTAAGTATATTTTTGTTACCGGAGGTGTGACTTCTTCTTTAGGGAAAGGAATCATCGCTGCTTCGTTAGCTAAATTATTGCAAGCCAGAGGATACCGAACGACCATTCAAAAGTTTGATCCATACATAAACGTAGACCCAGGAACGCTAAATCCTTATGAACACGGAGAATGTTATGTAACAGACGATGGAGCAGAAACAGATTTGGACTTAGGTCATTATGAGCGTTTCTTAAATGTTCCAACTTCTCAAGCTAATAATGTAACGACAGGAAGAGTCTATCTTTCGGTTATTGAAAAAGAGCGAAGAGGCGAATTTTTAGGAAAAACGGTTCAAGTAGTGCCTCATATCACAAACGAAATCAAGGAACGCATGCAGTTGCTTGGAAAATCGGGTGATTATGATATTGTAATTACGGAGATTGGTGGAACGGTTGGAGATATTGAATCATTGCCTTATATAGAATCTGTTCGTCAATTGATTTGGGAGTTAGGTGAAAATAATGGAATCGTAGTGCATTTAACGTTAGTGCCTTATTTGGCTGCTGCTGGAGAATTGAAAACGAAACCCACACAACATTCGGTAAAAACTTTAATGGAAAGCGGTATCAAAGCCGATATTTTAGTGTGTAGAACCGAACATGAAATTTCACAAGATTTACGTCAGAAATTAGCGTTGTTTTGTAATGTGAAAAAAGAAGCGGTAATTCAATCGATTGACGCGTCAACTATTTATGAAGTGCCTAATTTGATGTTGGAAGAAGGTTTAGATAAAGTTGCACTAAAAAAATTAGATTTACCCGAAAAAAATGCACCCGATTTAAACAATTGGAACGAGTTTTTATTTAGATTGAAAAATCCGAAAAATACCGTAAATATTGGTTTAGTAGGAAAATATGTAGAATTACAAGATTCGTATAAATCGATTTTAGAAGCGTTTATTCATGCAGGAGCGGCAAATGAAACCAAAGTGAATGTAATTTCAATTCATTCCGAACATTTAGATGCTAATTCGGCAGCAACTCAGTTGAAAGATTTAGATGGTATTTTGGTGGCACCAGGTTTTGGCGGACGTGGAATTGAAGGTAAAATTGATACGGTTCGCTATGCAAGAGAACATAATATTCCGTTTTTCGGAATTTGTTTAGGAATGCAAATGGCAGTTATTGAGTATTCGCGTAACGTTTTAGGTTATGCTGATGCCAATTCAACTGAAATGAATGAAAACACATCTCATCCAGTAATAAATTTAATGGAAGAGCAAAAAAATATTGAAAATAAAGGCGGAACAATGCGTTTAGGCGCATGGAAATGCAGCATCGCAGCAAACACGTTGGCACAAAAAATCTATGGTAAAACAGAGATTATGGAGCGTCACCGTCACCGTTATGAGTTCAATGGTGCGTATTTAAACGAGTTAGAAAAATCAGGATTAGTAGCTTCGGGAGTAAATCCAGATACTAAGTTGGTAGAAATTGTTGAAATTCCTACACATCCTTTCTTTATCGGCGTTCAATATCACCCAGAATATAAGAGTACTGTTGCTAATCCGCACCCACTTTTTGTGAGTTTTGTAGCGGCAGCTGTACAACATAAAAATAAATAAACGGTTCACTTAATACTGAACACTGAATACTAATAAGTAGATGGAAGAAAAAAAATTAGACCTAAATTCGATTATTGGATTTGTATTGATCTCTGGAATTTTGTTATGGATGTTATATGCTAACACTCCTAGTGCAGAAGAATTAAAGGAAAAAGAGAAAAAAGAGCAAGTAGAAAAACAAGCCAAAGAAGCTAAATCAGCTAAGACGGTAACAGCAACAACAATTGTAGCTCCAGCAGATTCTACGCAAACAGCTGCTGCACAAGCACAGTTGGGTTCGTTTGGTTATTCGGCTACACTTCCATCAGCAACTGATGTGGTAACCGAAATTAAAAATGAAGTGTTATCGCTTAAAATTTCAAATAAAGGTGGTTATATCGTTGATGCAACTGTTTTAGGATTTGAACAATTTGAAAAAAACTCTAAAAAAGCCGTTCAACTAATTAAAGATAAAAATGCCTCTTTAGATATCACATTAAATACGTTAGACAATAGAACGTTGCATACAAAAGAAATGTTTTTTGAACCTAAGTTAACAACCGAAGGTAAAAATCAAGTCTTAACACTTCAGTTAAAAGCTGGTCCCGATCAGTTTTTAGAATATCGATATGTATTGAAACCTAACGAATATATGTTAGATTTCGCAATCCGTTCTCAAGGATTAGAAAAAGTAGTTAATACGGCTAAACCATTAGATCTTGAATGGCAATTAAAGACATACAGAAACGAAAAAAGTGTTTCTTATGAAAATCGTTATACCGAACTAGTTTTTGAATATGAAGACGGAAAAGACGATTATTTAAATGCAGCTAAAGATTCAGAAGATGAAGCTGTAGATGTAAGTTATATAGCTTTTAAACAACATTTGTTTACTTCAATATTATTAACTGATACAAAGTTTAAAACAGCTAAATTAAAATCAGACAATTTAGTAGAAGACGAAGAAAAAGACACCATTTTTACGAAAAATTTTACGGCTCAAATTCCTTTAGAATTTAAAAATGGAGCATTGAACTATAACATGAATTGGTATTATGGCCCAGCAAAATATCAAATTTTGAATAAATATGAGAAGAATTTAGACGAGATAATGCCTTTAGGTTGGGGTATTTTTGGATGGATCAATCGATATATTTTCATTCCAGTTTTCGGATTAATTTCTGGATTAGGAATTAGTTTTGGTATTGCTATTATTTTATTTACGGTATTAGTTCGTATAGTAATGTCGCCTGTAACTTATAAGTCCTATTTGTCACAAGCAAAAATGAAAGTATTGCGTCCTGAGATTACTGAATTGAATGAAAAATTCAAGGATAATCCAATGAAAAAACAACAGGAAACAATGAAGTTGTATTCAAAAGCGGGCGTGAATCCTATGGCCGGTTGTTTACCTGCTTTATTACAAATGCCTATTTTTTATGCCTTATTTCAGTTTTTCCCATCAATGTTCGATTTAAGACAAAAATCGTTCCTTTGGGCAGATGATTTATCGTCCTATGATAGCATTTACCAATTGCCATTTCATATTCCTTTTTATGGAAGTCATGTGAGCTTGTTTCCAATTTTAGCTTCAATTGCTATTTTTTTCTACATGAAAATGACTACGGGTGATCAAGTGATGAGCCAGCCAACGCAAGAAGGTATGCCAGATATGGGTAAAATCATGAAAATCATGATTTATGTTTCGCCTATTATGATGTTGTTTTTCTTCAACAATTATGCTTCAGGATTGAGTTTGTATTATTTTGTTTCTAATTCAATTACCATCGGAATCATGTTGGTTATTAAAAACTATATTGTGAATGAAGATAAAATTCACGCTCAAATTCAGGAGAATAAAACCAAAGAGAAAAAGGAAAGTAAATTTCAGAAAAAAATGCGAGAATTGATGGAGCAAGCAGAAGCTCAAAAAGCCGCACAAAAGAAAAAATAATTTTTCAAAATATGTCTAAACCCTGTCTGCAAAGTCAGGGTTTTTTTGACATTTTTTTTGATAACTTTACAACATAAAAAAATACAATAATGAAAAACGTTATCTTGTTCTTTTTACTCACATTTTCAGTTGTTGCTCAAGAAAAAATCAATCAACTTGACGAACAAGGAAATCGTCACGGATTATGGAAAGGAACCCATAAAGAAACCAATCGCCCGCGCTATGAAGGTGTTTTTTCGCATGGAAAAGAAACAGGAGTTTTTAACTATTTTGATGACACAAAAGCAGGAACCATAATTGCTACTAGAGATTTTTCAAAAGGGGATGGTTCTTGTTATGCTATATTTTATGATCAAAAAGGGAATAAAGTGAGCGAAGGTGTTTTGTTGAATAAACTACCAGAAGGTGAATGGAAATATTATCATTTTGAATCGAAACAGTTAATGTCGCAAGAATTCTATAAAAATGGTAAATTAGAGGGTGTTAGAAAAGTATTTTATAAAGACGGAACTGAAGCAGAAGAAACCAATTATAAATTGGGAGTAAAGAATGGTTTGGCCAAAACTTTTTCTGATAAAGGAAAGTTAATTGATGAACATGTTTATAAAAATGGTCAATTTAATGGTCTAGCTTCATATTACGATGGTAACGGAAATAAAATATATGAAGGAAATTATATCGATGGTAAAAGAGTTGGTATTTGGAAATTTTATGAAAAGAATAAAGTAATTAACCAAGTCAAAGCAGCTAAGTTTAGTAAAGAGTTAATTAAATATGAACAACGCAATTTGCCACAAGTATCAAAATCAGAAGAAGAGTTTAAAAAAGAACAAGAGAAAGGAAAATAATTATGAAGCGAGTTGTAGTAGGACTTTCTGGTGGTGTCGATTCGAGTGTTGCTGCTTATCTATTAAAGGAGCAAGGCTATGAGGTTATTGGGTTGTTTATGAAAAACTGGCACGATGATTCGGTTACTATTTCTAATGAATGTCCATGGTTAGAAGATAGTAATGATGCATTGCTAGTTGCCGAAAGATTAGGAATTCCTTTTCAAACAGTTGATTTATCGGAACAATACAAAGAAAAAATTGTCGATTACATGTTCAACGAGTATGAAAAAGGAAGAACACCCAATCCAGATGTGTTGTGTAATCGTGAAATCAAATTTGATGTTTTCATGAAAATAGCGATGTCTTTAGGTGCAGATTATGTTGCTACCGGGCATTATTGCAGAAAGGGAACGATTGAAAAAGGCGGTAAAGAAGTTTTTCAGTTATTAGCTGGAAAAGATGATAAAAAAGATCAATCCTATTTTTTATGTCAATTATCGCAAGAACAACTGGCAAAAGCGTTATTCCCTATTGGTGAATTAACCAAACCAGAAGTACGTGAAATAGCGACAAAATTAGATTTTATTACCGCCGAAAAGAAAGATTCTCAAGGACTTTGTTTTATTGGAAAAGTACGTTTACCTGAATTTTTACAGCAAAAATTACAACCAAAAGAAGGCATCATTGTGGAAATTCCAAAAGAGTCTTCAATCTATACTACAGAAAAACCTGTATTTGAATCCGAAGAAGAATCGTTTGCTTTTGAAGCACAACGCATCAATTACTTAAAAGTGCCTGGAAAAGTAGTGGGCAAGCATCAAGGAGCGCATTATTTTACCAAAGGACAACGTAAAGGTTTAAACGTAGGCGGTACAAAAGAGCCTTTGTTTATCATTGAAACCGATGTTGAGCGAAATATAATCTATACAGGACAAGGAAATCAACATCCAGGATTGTTTAAAAAGGCATTATTTATTTCAAATGCAGAAATTCATTGGATTCGAGAAGATTTAGCCTTGAAAGATGGAGAAAAATTAGATGTATTGGCAAGAATCCGATATCGTCAACCTTTGCAAAAGGCTACACTTCATCAATTTAAAGACGGAATGTATGTCGTTTTTGAAAAACCTCAATCAGCAATTACAGAAGGGCAGTTTGTTGCGTGGCATCATAACGATGAGGTTTTAGGTAGTGGTGTAATTGCATAAAAATAAGACGTAACTTAAAAAAAATGCTTATTTTTGATAGTATTAATCTCTGACAAATGAAAAAAACGTTTCTTGTTTTTTTATTGATTTTTAACTTTGCCTATGCTCAAGAAGATGCTTGGGTCTATTTTTCAGATAAGCCAAATGCCGCCAGTTATCTTTCTAATCCTTTGTCGATGCTTACTCAACGCTCTTTAGATAGACGTATAGCGCAAGGAATTCCGTTAGACAATTTAGATGTTCCTATTGCTCAAACCTATATTGATCAAGTTGCTGCCGCCACTGGTATTACCGTTAAAGCTAAATCGAAATGGTTGAATGCACTACATATTAGAGGGACTCAAGCGAATATTCAAGCACTAACCAATTTGTCGTTTGTAAGTGCTGTAAAATTCGCTAATCAGGCTTTGAATAGTAGAACTTCAATTAATAATTCAGAAAATATAGTAAGTAAACAAATGGATGTGGCTGTTAATTTTAACTATGGAACTTCTGCCAACCAAATTCAAATGTTAAATGGTCATTTATTGCACCAACAAAATTACACTGGTGCTGGAAAAGTAATAGCGGTTCTAGATTCGGGTTTTCAAAATGTAAATACAGCAACTCCTTTTCAACGTTTGTTTACCAATAATTTAATACTAGGCGGATATAATTATGTGAGTCAAAGTCCAAATGTTTATACATTAGATTTTCATGGAACAATGGTGCTTTCTTGCATGGGAGGCTATGTTGACGGACAAATAGTTGGAACTGCTCCTGATGCTGAGTATTATTTATTTGTTACAGAAGATGTAGCATCAGAAAATCCAGTGGAAGAAAGTTACTGGGTAGAAGCAGCTGAAGAAGCCGATCGATTAGGTGTTGATGTAATCACTTCGTCGTTAGGATATTTTGGTTATGATAATCCAAACTACAGTCATACTTATAGTGAAATGACAGGCAATCAGGCATTTGCTTCAAGAGGTGCAAATATTGCTTTTTCTAAAGGAATTGTGGTAATTGCAAGTGCAGGTAATTCTGGAGCATCTGCTAATCCATATGTAGGAGTGCCAGCAGAAGCTACAAATGTATTAGCAATTGGCGCGGTAAAACCAGACGAAACTTACGCAACGTTCAGTTCAATAGGTCCTTCATTTGACGGTCGAGTTAAGCCAGATATTATGGCGCAAGGGCAAGCAGCTGTAGTTTCAAATATAAACGGAGCTATTGTAACAGCAAACGGCACTTCATTTTCGGGACCAATTATGGCAGGAATGATTACAAGTTTCTGGTCTGCTTTACCTACTTTAACAGCAACGCAAGTAGTTCAATTTGTCAAGCAATCTGCTGATCGATATACTACACCAACAAACCAATTTGGATACGGAATTCCTGATTTTCAGCTAGCATTAAATAATGCTTTAGGTAATGAAATTTTCGATAATGAAAATGTTGTTTTGTATCCAAATCCTGTTCAAGATAGCGTAACAATCCATTTACCATCAAATCAAAGTGCAGAATTATATTTATACAATAGTTTAGGTCAAATAATCAATCAATTTCATATTTCAAATTCCGAAACGTCAATTTCATTAGAAAAATTAACTTCGGGAATATATTTTTATGAACTTTCCTTAAAAAATAAAACTCAAAAGGGTAAATTATTAAAATTATAATGAATAAAATTACACAGCTTTTCAATATTAAATATCCAATTATTCAAGGGGGAATGATTTGGAATAGCGGTTATAAATTAGCCAGTGCTGTTAGCAATGCTGGAGGACTTGGTCTGATTGGTGCTGGTTCAATGTATCCTGAAGTATTGCGAGAACACATACAAAAATGTAACAAAGCGACCGAAAAACCTTTTGGCGTAAATGTACCCATGTTGTATCCCAACATTGAAGAAATTATGCAAATTATTAAAGAGGAAGAGGTTAAAATTGTTTTTACTTCTGCTGGAAATCCGAAAACATGGACTCCTTTTTTAAAAGAAAATGGGATTACGGTTGTACATGTAGTAAGCAGTTCGAAGTTTGCCTTAAAAGCACAAGAAGCAGGAGTAGATGCGGTAGTTGCCGAAGGTTTTGAAGCAGGTGGTCATAACGGAAGAGAAGAAACTACAACTTTAACTTTGATTCCAATGGTGCGCGAACAAATTACAATTCCATTAATTGCTGCAGGAGGAATTGCAACCGGTAGAGGAATGCTTGCTGCATTGACGTTAGGTGCAGATGGAGTACAAATGGGAAGCCGATTCGCAGCTTCAACCGAAAGTTCGGCACATGATGCTTTTAAACAAACCATCGTAGAAACTAATGAAGGAGAAACTCAATTAACTTTAAAGGAGTTAGCACCTGTTCGATTAATTAAAAATAAATTTTACAATGATGTGCAAGAGTTGTATTCAAAATGCCCATCAAAAGAAGATTTAATTGAATTATTAGGCAAAAGAAGAGCAAAACGCGGCATGTTTGAAGGCGATTTAATCGAAGGCGAATTAGAAATTGGTCAAATAGCGGGTTTAATTCATGATATTTTGCCTGTTGAAACTATTGTTGATAATATCATGACCGAATTTAACATTGCCAAACAAGAGCTTTCTAACTTTGAATTTTAATAATTAACCCATGAAATCTTTAAAATACCTACTTTTTTTCATATTCCTATTTTCATTTGCGAGTCACGCGCAGCAATTTCGTTTTAAAACCACAGCTTTATCAGTTTTAGAGAAAGATAATAAAGGGAATTGGGGCAAATGGTCTAAGCCTGAAGCTACAGAATTATTCGTAACCCTAGATTATGATAAAAATAAAATTGTAATTTATTCTCGTGAAATTCAGCATTATACTATTGTTGAGTATTTAGAGAAAGAAGTAACTAAATCTGATGAAATTAATTCCTATTTGTGTAAAAATCAAGAAGGAACCGCTGTTAAACTATCTTTTTTCACCAGAATTGACTTAGGAAATAAACCCCAATTATATGTCTATTTTAAAGACTTCGTTTTCTGTTATGATATAGTAGAAGAAGTAACCAAATAGCAAAATTTAGTAATAATTTTATAAAATTACCAATGAAAAAAGCCTTACTCATAATTGTTTCTTTGATTTCAATAGAAAACTTTGCTCAAGAAAAACCAAAATTAGTGGTTGGAATTGTCGTTGACCAAATGAAAATGGAATATTTATACCGTTTTTCAAGCGATTTTTCAGAAAATGGTTTCAAACGATTAATGAAGGACGGATATACCTTTCATAACACACATTACAATTACATGCCAACGTATACGGCACCAGGGCACGCTTCGGTGTATACCGGAACAACTCCATCGGTTCATGGAATTGTGGGTAATGAATGGTTTAATAAAGCTACGGGTAAGGAACTATATTGTACCGATGACGAAAGCGTTTCAACCTTAGGCGATGATTCAGTTAACGAAGGAAAAATGTCGCCGAGAAACTTACAAAGTTCGACTATGACAGATGAATTGAAGTTGTCAACCAATTTTAAAGGGAAAGTAATCGGAATTAGTATTAAAGATCGTGGCGCTATTTTGCCTGCCGGACATTTTGCCGATTGGGCTTTTTGGTACAGTAAAACAGGTGCGTTTATTTCGAGTACCTATTATGGTGAAAAACTTCCCGATTGGGCAACGCAATTCAACGCTGAAAAAAACTATTTGAAATATGTAGCCAAAGGTTGGGATTTATTAAAACCAAAAGAAACGTATAACGAAAGTTTAACCGATAATAATCCTTACGAAGGAAAATTGTATAAAAAAGCACCATTCATGCCTTACAATTTACAAGATATGTATGACGCAAATGATGCTGGAGTTTTGCGTTCTACACCTTTTGGAAATAATTTATTGGCTGATTTTGCCAAAAAAGCTATTGAAAATGAGCAACTAGGAAAAGACAACATCACCGATTTTCTAGCGCTAAGTTTCTCCTCAACAGATTACATCGGACATGTTTTAGGTCCTCGTTCTATAGAATTACAAGACACCTATTTGCGTTTAGACGAAACCATTGCTGATTTCTTGACTTATTTGGATAAAACGGTAGGTAAAGGGAATTATTTGGTTTTCTTAACTGCTGATCACGCTGGAGCGGAAAACGTTACGTATTTAAAAGATAATAAATACAAAGTAGATAACATCAATTATAAAAACATTCAAAAAGAGTTGAAAGAATTTTCAGAAACTACTTTTGGAGAAGATGTGCTTTTAAATTATTCCAACTATAATGTGTTTTTAGATAAAACGAAAATTAAATCAAAAGGCTTGAATTTACAAGAAGTAAAACAAAACTTTAAAGATTATTTGCAAAAACAAGACTATATAAAACGTGTGTATACCGAAGAGGAATTTGCCAATTCTAACGCAAGTGATTTTTATTTAAACTTTGTTTCAAAAGGATATGATCCTACCCAAAACGGTGAATTAGTTGTGACTTTTAAACCGGGTTATGTAGAATATTCTGCAACTGGAACTACGCATGGTTCACCTTATTCTTATGATACGCATGTTCCGTTGATTTTCTTTGGTTGGAACATACCAAAAGGACAAACCCACAATAGAAAAGAAATTACACAAATAGCACCAACTATCACTCAAATACTAAAAATAACTATGCCGAATAGTTCTGATGGTAAGGTTTTGTTGGAAGTTTTGGATAAATAACAAAAAAGCATCAAACTAAAATTTGATGCTTTTTTATTCGTGCTAATTCGTGAAATTCGTATTACACCTCAATCATCACCTGATTTTTCAAAATATCATCAAACGTTTCGCGTTCTCTGATTAAGTGTCCTTTACTGTCTTTCCATAATACTTCGGCTGGTTTTAGTCGTGAGTTGTAATTTGAAGCCATCGAAAAACAATAGGCACCCGCATTTCTAAAGCATAAAATATCACCTTCATGAATTTCAGTAATTCTTCGGTTGCTTGCAAAAGTATCGGTTTCACAAATGTATCCCACTACTGAATAATAGCGTTCTTTTCCTTTCGGATTTGAAATATTCTCTATATGATGCTGTGCGCCATATAACATAGGGCGAATTAAATGGTTGAATCCCGTGTCAATTCCAGCAAAAACTGTTGATGTAGTTTGCTTTACCACATTTACTTTCGCTAAGAAATAACCCGCTTCGCTTACCAAGAATTTACCAGGTTCAAATGCTAAAGTTAATGGACGACCGTATTCTTTTTCGAAAGCTAAAAAACGTTTCGTTAATTTTCTTCCAAACTCTTCTACATTAGTTTCAATATCCCCTTTTTTGTAAGGTACTTTGAATCCGCTTCCAAAATCAATAAAGTCCAATGCTGGAAAATTTTTAGCCGTTTCAAATAATATTTCTGCTGCATACAAGAAAACTTCCACATCTAAAATATCCGAACCCGTATGCATGTGAATGCCATTGATGTGCATTTTGGTATTTTCAATAATTCTCAATATATGTGGCAATTGATGAATCGAAATCCCGAATTTACTATCAATATGTCCCACAGAAATATTCGCATTTCCACCCGCCATAACATGAGGATTAATACGAATACAAACAGGAACATTCGGATGTTTTGTACCAAATTGCTCCAAAATCGATAAATTATCAATATTTATTTGAACTCCTAATTGCGCTACTTCTTCAATTTCTTCCATCGAAACACCATTTGGAGTATAAATGATATTATTTGGTTCAACTCCAGCATGTAAACCTAATTGCACTTCTTGAATAGAAACGGTATCTAATCCTGAACCTAAACTTTTTAAGTATTTCAAAACAGAGATATTCGATAACGCTTTAACAGCATAATGCACTTTAAAACGTTCTACTTTATTAAATGCACTTTGTAATCGTTTATATTGAAAGGCAATTTTATCCGCATCGTAAACGTATAATGGGCTTCCAAATTCTGTTGCTAATTGTTGTAATACATCTGGTTTCATTATTTTTTTATTTGATGCAAAAGTATTTGAATTTTTAGACTTTACAATTTTTTAAACAAAATATAACAAATTATAACATTTTGTTGTTTTTAAAACAATAATTTAGTTCATTACGAAATTTATTTATCTATTCATGTATACCAAATTCCCAAATTAAACCTAAAAAAGTTAGTCAATTAAAAATTACTTTGTTATTTTTGTGCCACTTTTTAAAACAAGATAAACGCATAATAATTATGAACATACACGAATATCAAGGGAAAGAAATTTTAGCAAGTTATGGGGTTCGCGTGCAACGTGGAATTGTAGCTAACAATCCGGTTGAAGCGGTAGCTGCTGCTAAACAATTAACAGCAGAAACAGGAACAAGTTGGTACGTAGTAAAAGCGCAAATTCATGCTGGAGGTAGAGGTAAAGGCGGAGGTGTTAAATTGGCTAAAAACTTAGACCAAGTAACTGAAATCTCTGAACAAATCATCGGAATGCAGTTGGTTACACCACAAACTCCACCAGAAGGAAAAACAGTGCATAAAGTATTAATTGCTGAAGATGTATATTATCCTGGAGAAAGTGAAACATCAGAATTTTATGTTTCTGTGTTGTTAAATAGAGCTACTGGTCGTAATATGATTATGTATTCTACTGAAGGTGGAATGGATATTGAAGAAGTAGCTGAACATACGCCAAATTTAATCTTTACTGAAGAAATTGATCCTGCTGTAGGATTACAAGGTTTCCAAGCGAGACGAGTAGCCTTCAATTTAGGACTTTCTGGAAATGCGTTTAAAGAAATGGTTAAATTTATTGATGCATTATACAATGCTTATATTGGTTCAGATGCATCAATGTTTGAAATTAACCCAGTACTTAAAACATCAGACAATAAAATATTAGCAGTTGATGCTAAAGTAAATATCGACGATAATGCATTATACAGACAACCTAAGTATGCTGAAATGCGTGATATTAGAGAGGAAAATCCTATCGAAGTTGAAGCTAAAGAAGTAGGATTAAACTACGTAGACCTTGACGGAACTGTAGGATGTATGGTTAACGGAGCTGGTCTAGCAATGGCAACCATGGATTTAATTAAATATGCAGGATTTGAACCAGCAAATTTCCTAGACGTAGGAGGAACAGCTGATGCTAAACGTGTTGAAACTGCTTTCAGAATTATTTTGAAAGATCCAAACGTAAAAGCTATTTTAATCAATATTTTTGGTGGAATCGTTCGTTGTGATCGTGTAGCTCAAGGTGTGGTTGATGCTTATAAAAATATGGGTGACGAAATAAAAGTGCCTATTATTGTTCGTTTACAAGGAACAAATGCTGAAATTGCAAAAGAATTAATCGATAATTCAGGTATGCCAATTTTATCTGCAGTTCAATTCCAAGAAGCAGCAGATCAAGTAAAAGCAGCTTTATCATAATTAGAATTAATTACAATATATAAAAACTCTCAGATTTTTCTGGGAGTTTTTTGTTTTAACAGACTAAATTTCCAAAACAACTCAAGATTTCTTACCTTAGCCTTTCAATTTTATAGTATGATTTCAGAAGAGCAATTTCAAAACGAATTGGATTTAATTATAAAAAACGCCATCAGAGAAGATGTTGGTGATGGCGATCATAGTTCGTTGGCTTGTATTCCAACATCGGCACATGGGAAAGCAAAATTGCTAGTAAAAGATGAAGGTATCATTGCAGGAGTTGAATTTGCAAAAATGATTTTTAAGTATGTAGATCAAGAATTAAGAATTGAAGTATTTATAAATGATGGGGAAGAAGTAACCCATGGAGATGTTGTTTTTCAAATTTCTGGAAGCTCTCAATCTATTTTAAAAGCTGAACGTTTGGTACTGAATTCGATGCAACGTATGAGCGCTATCGCAACAAAAACGAAACTATTTGTTGACTTATTAAAAGGTACCAACACAAAAATTTTGGATACCAGAAAAACTACGCCAGGTATTCGAGCTATTGAAAAATGGGCAGTAAAAATTGGTGGTGGCGAAAACCATCGTTTTGCGTTGTATGATATGATTATGCTAAAAGATAATCACAATGATTTTGCTGGAGGTATTCGGCAAGCGATTGCAAAAACCAAACAATACTTAAAGGACAATAATAAAGAGTTAAAAATAATCGTTGAAGCACGAAATCTCGATGAGGTTAAACAAATTTTGAATGCAGGAGGTGTTTATCGAATTTTATTAGATAATTTCGATTACGAAACAACTAGAAAAGCAGTTCAGTTAATTGGTAATCAGTGTTTAACTGAATCATCAGGAAATATTAACGAAAAAACAATCCGAAATTATGCCGAATGTGGTGTAAATTATATCTCATCAGGTGCATTAACGCATTCGATTTACAATATGGATCTAAGTTTAAAAGCAATTGATTAAATGTCTGAAGAAATAGAGCAAAAACTTAATAAAATTCCAGTTATTAAGCAATTAGTTGCTTTTGGAAAAACCATCAAACTGAAATCGTTTGAAGGCCTTTCTTTGTATGATATTTTAGAATTATATGTGATTGGAATATTCAAAGGAGCATTTTCGTATAGAGCAAGTGCTGTGGCATTTAGTTTTTTTATGGCATTGTTTCCATTTGCGTTATTTATTTTGAATTTAATTCCTTTCATTCCTCTAGAAAATTTCCAACAAGATTTTTTACAATTTGTAGAAGAAGGTGTTCCGCCAAATACCTATGATGCTATTGCGATAATTATTAGCGATATAATGAACCACAGCCATCAAGGGTTACTTTCTTCTGGATTTATTTTATCGATTTTATTAATGACCAATGGTGTAAATGCTGTGTTAGGGGGCTTTGAAATGTCGGCTCATATAACCATCACCCGAGGTTTTTTTAAACAATATTTTATTGCATTAGCACTTTCACTTGCATTATCAATGCTTTTGATTGTTACTGTTGCCGCTATAGTAATTGCTGAAATCATGATTCAAAAAATTAATATTCAGGGCTATGTAGCTGATGTTTCTGTGATTGAATGGAGTCGCTTTTGCTTTATTATTTTAATGATTTTAATTACGACTTCTGTATTGTATAAATTTGGAACTAAAGAAACTTATAAAATATCTTTTATTAGCTATGGTGCCGTATTTACTACAATTTTAGTGCTTATTTCGTCGTATATATTTGGTGTATATGTAGAGAAATTTGCTCGATATAATGAACTTTATGGATCTATTGGTACACTTCTTGTATTAATGTTTTATATCTGGATCAATTGTATGGTTTTGTTATTAGGTTTCGAACTAAATGCAACTATTTCTAAATTAAAAAGAAAAAATTTATATATTAGCAAAAATTAAAAAACAAATTATTATGAAATCAAAGATTATCACCCTTTTAATAGTTATTGCAACATCATTAACTGTTAATGCACAAGAAATTATTTCAGGAGTTAAAGTTGATGCTAAATTATCTCTAGAAGGACAAAGTTTGGTTTTAAATGGTGCTGGAATAAGAGAAAAAATGTGGATTGATTTGTATGTAGGTTCTTTATATTTACCAAAAAAGAGCGCTAGTGCAAAAGAGATTATTGACAGTAAAGATGCTGGAGCAATTAAATTGAACATCATTTCTGGAATGATTACTTCAGAAAAAATGATTACAGCAATTAATGAAGGTTTTGAAAATTCTACAGGAAAGAAAACGGCGCCTTTAAAAGCTAAAATTGATAAATTCAAAGGTTTTTTTAAAGAAGAAATTAAAAAAGGCGATGTTTTTATCATAATGAATGTTCCAAATGAAGGTGTATTTGTGTACAAAAACGGTTCTAAAAAAGGAGAAATTGATGGACACGATTTTAAAAGAGCATTATTCGGAATTTGGTTATGCGATAAACCAGCTGATGCGGACTTAAAGACTGCTATGTTAGGGAAATAATTCCTAGCATCAAGATAAAAAAAGATAAGCGTTCTCAATTGAGAGCGCTTTTTTTATGTATAAAAACAACCGTCATAAAATCTCTATCTTTTTCATCTTTTTTCTAATTTGCTTTCTCTATTCTCTTTTTCAAACTATATTTGTTACATGTTGTATTTTATTGAAGTTGTTTTACCTTTAGCGGTTTCCAAAACATTTACGTATCAGGTTTCAGAAGCAGAATTTCACTACATTCAAATTGGAATGCGAGTGGCTGTGCCCTTTGGTAAAACAAAAATCTATACAGCATTAGTTCTTGATAAAAATAATACTCCTCCGCAATTATATGAAGCCAAAGAAATTCATCAAATTTTAGATGAAAGTCCTGTTGTTAATTCGTTCCAAATAGAGCATTGGAAATGGATTGCTTCTTATTATATGTGTTCATTAGGAGAAGTTTTTCGAAGTGCTTTACCAGCAGGTTATATTTTGGAAAGTGAAACAATTATTTCGGCCAAAGAACATTCTGAGATTGATTCAAATGAATTAAAAGACGATGAATATTTAATTCTGGAAGCATTAAAAATGCAATCTTCAATTACAATTCAAGAGGTTGTAAAAATTTTAGGAAAGAAAACGGTTTTTCCTATTATTAACCGATTATTAGCAAAAGGAGCTTTAGTTTTACAGGAAGAAATTACTGAACAATACAAACCAAAATTGGTTCGCTACATTAAATTACAAGATGATTTTTTGCAACAAGATAAATTAAGCAGTTTATTAGAATTGCTTTCCAAAGCAAAAAAACAACGCGAATTAGTTTTGCATTATTTCCAATTACAAGCCCAAGATAAAAATCCAATTTCGGTTAAAAAACTAACAGAAACTTCCGGAAGTTCTGCTGCAATTGTAAAATCATTAGTCGATAAAAACATTTTTGAAGAATATTATATTGCGCAAGATAGAGTCACTTTCGATAATGGTGAAAATAGTCATTTCGCGCTAAGCGAAGCACAGCAAAAAGCTTTTGATAGCATTGAAGATAATTTTAAATCTTTCGACGTTAGTTTATTGCATGGAGTTACTGCTTCGGGTAAAACAGAAATTTACATCAAACTTTTAGAACAATATGTGCAACAAGATAAGCAAGTATTGTTTTTGCTTCCCGAAATAGCTCTAACCACACAATTAGTGCAACGTTTAACGGCTTATTTTGGTAACGAAGTAGCGGTTTTTCATTCGAAATATTCCAATAACGAACGTATTGAAGTGTGGAATCAAGTACTCGAAAATTCTCCAAAAGCAAAAGTTGTTATTGGTGTTCGAAGTGCTATATTTTTACCTTTTTCAAATTTAGGTTGTATCATTGTTGATGAAGAGCATGAACAAACCTATAAGCAACACGATCCTGCGCCAAGATATCATGCCCGAGATGCGGCCATTGTTTTAGCAAAACAACACAATGCTAAAGTTCTTTTAGGAAGTGCAACACCTTGTTTGGAGACGTATTACAATGTGCAAACTAAAAAATATGGCTTAACCGAATTAAAAGTACGCTACGGAAATGTAGTGCTACCTGAAATTTTTCTCGTCGATATTAAAGATAAATATTTCCGAAAGAAAATGACGGGCCATTTCTCTGACGAACTTATTGATGCAATTACCGAAACCCTTTCATTAGGGGAACAAATTATATTATTTCAGAACCGTAGAGGTTTTTCTCCTTATGTAGAATGCATGACGTGTGGTCATGTGCCGCATTGCCCGAGTTGCGATGTGAGTTTGACCTATTACAAGTTTAAAAATCAATTGCGTTGTCATTATTGCGGCTATTCAATGGCAAATCCTACACATTGTCATAGTTGCCAATCGGTTGATCTTTCAACAAAAGGTTTTGGTACGGAACAAATTGAAATGGAATTAAAATCCCTTTTTCCTGAAAAAAGCATCGGAAGAATGGATCAAGACACCACACGCGGTAAATTTGGTTTCGAAAAAATAATTGATTCGTTTAAAAATAGAGAAATAGATATTTTGGTTGGAACTCAAATGCTAGCCAAAGGTTTAGATTTTGATAATGTAACATTAGTAGGGATTTTAAATGCTGATAATTTACTAAATCAGCCAAATTTTAGAGCCTATGAAAGAGCTTTTCAAATGATGACCCAAGTAGCGGGTAGGGCAGGTCGTTCAGAAAAAAAAGGGAAAGTACTTATTCAAACATTTAATCCGCATCATAATACCATTCAACAAGTATTGAGTTCAAATTATTTGGACATGTACAAAGAGCAAATTTATGAGCGTCAAAATTTTAAATATCCTCCGTTTTATCGTTTAATTAAAATAACCTTGAAGCAGCGGGATTTTGATAAGTTAAAAGAAGGCTCCTTGTGGTTTTATAATGTATTAGTTCAAAGTTTACCTTATCCAGTTTTAGGTCCAGAAGAACCTGCAATAAATAGAATTCGAAATGAATATATTAGAACAATAATGGTAAAAATTCCTGTTAATTCTAATTTAGGGCAAGCAAAAACAGTTATAAGTAAAATGAGAGCCAGTTTTGAAGCGATTCCTCAATATCGATCTATTAAAACAACAATTAATGTAGATGTATATTAGATACTTTCAATTGCTTTAATAATTTCTACTTTTTTATTTCGGCTTAATGGTATTTTAGTGGTACCTATTTCAACAAATTTGGAATTGAATTTTTCCACTTTTATTAGATTTATTATAAATGATTTATGTACTCTAATAAATTGACCTTCAGGAAGTTCTTTTTCAAACCCTTTCATCGTTGATAGTACTAAATGGGTTTCTTCGTCAGTAACTACTTTAATATAATCTCCGTAGGCCTCAATCCATTTAATTTTGGAAACATTTACTTTAAGCTTTTTTAAATTGCTTTTAATTACTATACTTTGGCCTTGTTCTTCTTGAGAGTCATGAAGCAGAGCGTGCAATTCTGAAGCTTTTTTTACAGCTTTAAGAAAGCGTTCTTTTGAGATTGGTTTTTGAAGAAAATCGGTCGCTTCATAATCAAAAGCTTTAACGGCATAATCGGCTTTTGAAGTAATAAAAATAATTTGAGGTTTCGTTTTTAATCCATCGAGTAAATCAAAACCAGTGATTAAAGGCATTTCAACATCAAGAAATATAAGGTCTATAGCATTGTTGTTAATGCAATTTTTTGCTTCTAAAGCATTTGCAAAATCGCCAATTAAGTTTAACAACGTAGATTTATTAACTAATTTAGTTATTGTGACTCTTTGGACGGCGCTATCATCTACAACAATACAATTTAACTTCATAGGGTTTTTAATAAGAATTTAAAAGTATAATAAATAATACAACAATCCAAATATTGTTTCAAAAATAATTTAAATAACTATTGGTTATTAGAATAAAAAGACTATTTTTGCACCCAATTTTATAACATTAAATATAAAGATTATGAATCATTATGAAACTGTTTTCATCTTGAATCCCGTTTTATCTGAGCAACAGGTAAAGGAAACAGTAAGCAAGTTTGAAGATTTTCTTACTTCTAAAGGATCTGAGATGGTATCGAAAGAAGATTGGGGCTTAAAAAAATTAGCCTATGAAATTCAACACAAAAAAAGTGGATTTTACCACTTATTTGAATTCAAAGCGCCAGCTGAAATTATTGCAGCATTTGAAACTGAATTCCGTCGTGATGAGCGTGTAATGCGTTTCTTGACAGTGTCTTTAGATAAGCATGCAATTTCTTGGGCAGAAAGAAGAAGAGCAAAATTAAAATCTAAAACAAACTAATTATGTCTACATTAGAGCAATCTGCAAAAGGTAAAAAAGACGGAGATATCAGATATCTAACGCCTTTAAATATAGATACAAACAAAACTAAAAAATACTGTCGTTTCAAAAAATCAGGTATCAAGTACATTGATTACAAAGACGCAGACTTTTTATTGAAATTTGTAAACGAGCAAGGTAAAATTTTGCCAAGACGTTTAACAGGTACTTCATTAAAATACCAAAGAAAAGTTTCTGTAGCTG